>Ga0307998_1000742_pt1 | contig 18185 bp, 12 predicted proteins | sample Davwhametageno37_FD_203147 | JGI IMG/M metagenome (GOLD analysis project Ga0307998, IMG submission 203147) | Marine microbial communities from Davis Island wharf, Antarctic Ocean - #37 | ecosystem: Environmental > Aquatic > Marine > Unclassified | place: Antarctic Ocean: Davis Island wharf... | reverse complement strand
CGGCGCGCGGCGCGACCGCCCTGAAACGATAGTCGGTATCGAGACTCTCCTGGATCGGCCCCAAGCCAGGAAGATAGTTCTGCTTGAGAGCTGCCAGGTCGCTACGGACTCGCGAGCGCACCGTCAACGTGCCGTTTTGCTTGTCGCCCGGCTTCTGTACAACGCTGAAAAATCCGATGGAGGTGATGAGCCACATAGTTTTGCTCTCCTTGACTTGCACAATCATACTTCAATCAGACTCTTTTTGATGCTGATTATTTAACTACAGGATCGTATCGACACACAACAATCGCTCCCTTATACTCTCGACGATCTACATCAGTCCACTTGGAATCGAGTAACAGAAGATGACCACAGATCGCCTACAAGAACTTGGACACGCCCAGCGTGACCGAATGGCGTACATCGAGCTGCGACTATGGTTCGTGGGCGAAATCCGCCGCCAGGACATGGCGTCACGCTTCGGAATCCAAACAGCCGCAGCTACCCGAGACCTGGGGCTCTACAAAGAGATGGCCCCAGCAAACATCGAGTACGACGGAAGCTCCAAGACATACATCATTGGTCGAGCGTTCACACCCCTGTTTGACTTTCCAGCCGAGCGAGTCCTGACGTGGCTGGCTGAAGGCTTTGGGGATGGAGAACCGGTCCGCTCCCGCACCGGTATCACCTGCGACATTCCCAACAAGCTGGGGCAGCCCGATCTCAGCACGCTGGCCAGCATCACCCGGGCCATCAGTCACAAGTGCCCCGTGCGTATCAAGTACCAATCTGTCGAAAACGGCCAAAGCGAGCGTGAGATCGTCCCTTTCGCCTTACTGGACACTGGCTTGCGCTGGCACACCCGCGCCTTCGACCGCAAGTCGGGTGAGTTTCGAGACTTTGTGCTGACCCGGATTCAAGATCCTGCCGTGTTGAAAGATGCCCCGGTTGAGGCACATGAGCGTCCTGATCAGGATATCCAGTGGACTCGTATCGTTGAACTGGAGCTCGTTCCCCACCCAGATCAGTCACGACCAGAGGTCACACTGCTGGACTACGGCATGCGCGATGGCCTGCTCAAGATGAATCTGCGCGCCGCCACTGCCGGTTATGTGTTGCGCAAGTGGAGCGTGGACTGCTCCCCCGATCACAGCCTGCGCGGCCCTGAATATCGACTGTGGCTGCGGGATCACCTGGCGCTCTATGGCGTGAAGAACGCGCTGCTCGCTCCCGGCTACCGCTCGCCTGACCACCTTCGGCCAGAAGCCGAAGCGGAATGAGGGGCTGCTGATGCTGACAAAACTTGAACGGTACGTAGACCAGCTTGGCGGCCTGCACACAAAACTCATCGTGCTGGCTGGGCCGCGCGGCAGCGGCAAAACCAAGTTGCTGCAAGAGTTGGGAGCCAAGCTGGGTGTCAAGCCACTGAACGTCAACTTGGAGTTGGGGCGTCGCTTGTCGGCTACGCCGCACGCAGCACGTGGCTTTTCTGCGGGCCAGCTGCTGCGGGATATCGCTGACAAGCAGGGTAAAGAAGAGGTGCTGCTGCTCGACAACATCGAGTTGTTGTTTGAGCGTGGCCTGCAGATCAATCCGCTGGAATTGATCAAACGGTTGGCGCACTCCAAGCGCGTCGTGGCCGTGTGGCCCGGCGAGCTGCGCGGAAATCGGCTGTATTACGCCGAGATGACGCACCCGGAATACCGCGACTACGACGCTGATGGCGTGGTCGCACTTGAGATTTAAAGCTTAGGGGAACGAGGAAAACATGGCTAACAAGATGAAATACGGTGATCTGGTCCAGTTCGAACAAATCGAATCGGTCATTCAATTGCTCGACGCCGGGCGGCCCGATGAGGCAAAGAAGCTCGTCACCACCTATGTCATTTCCGATGACATGGCCGAGCGGATCGCCAAGCTCATGATTCCTCAAATCAGCTTTGACGACACCGTTGACCATAAAGGTGTGCTGATCGTCGGCAACTACGGCACGGGTAAGTCGCACCTGATGTCGGTGTTGTCGCTGGTGGCCGAAGATGCGGCCTACGCCCCGATGCTTCGCCATCCGAAGGTGGCCGAAGCCGCTGCGTCCATCGCGGGCAAGTTCAAGGTGCTGCGTATCGAAGTTGGCGGTTTGGAAATGCCGCTGCGCCAGATCATCACCCGCAGGCTGCAAGAGTTCCTGGCCAGCCTTGGCGTCTCCTACACGTTCCCCACTGCCGATCAGGAGCTGGACAACAAGCACTCCTTTGAAGAAATGATGGGGGCGTTTGAAGACGTCTACCCGGGCCAAGGCATCCTGCTGGTGGTGGACGAGTTCCTTGAATACCTCGATTCGCGTCGCGGCCACGAACTGGCACTCGATCTGGCCATCCTGCGCCAGATTGGCGAAGTCACCAAGCACCTCAAGTTCCGCTTTGTTGCAGGTGTGCAGGAAGCCATTTTTGATAGTGCCCGCTTCGAGCACGTGGCCAGCAGCATGCGCCGCGTGCACGAACGCTTTACGCAAATTCTGATCGACCGCAATGACGTCAGCTTTGTGGTCGCCGCGCGCTTGCTCAAAAAGAGCGCCGACCAGCAAAACAAGATCCGCGAGTACCTCACGCCGTTCACCAAGTTCTACGGCTCCATGAACGAACGCATGGACGAGTACGTCCGACTATTCCCCGTTCACCCGGACTACCTCAAAACCTTTGAGCAGATCCACTTTGCCGAAAAGCGGGGCGCACTGACCACCATCGAAGCGGCGATGAAGGCGCTACTGGACCAGGAAGTACCCACCGACAAGCCCGAGCTCATCAGCTACGAGAGCTATTGGCAGACCATCAAGAAGAATTCTGCGCTGCGCCCAGATGCCAACATCAAGGAAGTCCTGCGCGTCTCCGATGTGCTGGAGTCTCGCGTGCAGCAGTCGTTCACCCGACCAGCCTACAAAGGGATGGCGCTGCGCGTCATCAACGCGCTGGCCGTGCATCGCCTGACCACCGGCGGCGACATTCACGTGCCTATCGGCCCCACCGCAGCAGAGTTGCGTGACGCTCTCTGCTTGTTTGACCCAACGATTGCCGACTTGCCCGGTGATGCGGCCGAGAACTTGCTCTCAAAGGTCGTGACGGTCCTGCGGGAAGTGCTCAAAACCGTCAACGGCCAGTTCATCTCCAAGGCCGCTGACACCGAGCAGTACTACCTAGACCTGAAAAAAGATATCGACTACGACGCGCAAATCGAAAACCGCACCGGCAGCCTCGATGACGACCAACTTGATCGCGCCTACTACGCGGCCCTGCTGCAGCTGGTTCGAGAAAATCCGAACGATCCGAGCTACGTCTCAGGTTTTCAGATCTGGCAGTACCAGATCGAATGGCAGGAGCGCCGTGCCGATCGCATCGGTTACCTGTTCTTTGGTGCGCCGAACGATCGCCCCACAGCCCAGCCCGAGCGGGACTTCTACATCTACTTCATCCCGCCGTTCGAAAAACGCAAGTTCACAGACAACAACCTGTCCGATGAAGTCTTTTTCCGTCTGAAAGGCCTGGACGAAGACATCAAGCGCCACCTGTCCTCCTACGCTGCGGCGCTGGAACTGGCTTCCACCGCCAGTGGCGGAGCCAAGGCCATCTACATGTCCAAGGCCCAGGACTTCCTCAAAGCCATGGGTAAATGGCTGCAGGAAAAGCAGATGACCGCCTTTGAAGTGACCTACCAGGGCAAAACCAAGACCCTGCAAGACTGGTCCAAAGGCATCTCCCTGCGCGACCGTGCGCGCCTTGGGCCGGACGAGCGCATCAACTTCCGCGACGTGGTCAACATCACTTCCGGGCTGGCCCTCAGCCAGCACTTTGTGGATCTGGCCCCCGAGTACCCCACGTTCTCGGTTCTGTTTACCGAAGCCAACCGCAAGCAACTGGTCGGCAATGCGCTACGCGCCCTGGCCGGTGGCAATCGCACCAAAGATGCCGTTGCCATTCTGGATGCACTGGAACTGCTGGACGGCGATCGCATCGAGCCTGCCAACTCCCGCTACGCCCAGGAAGTGCTGAAGCGCCTGAAGGACAAGGGCCACGGCCAGGTGCTCAACCGCAGCGAACTGCTCTCGGGCACTGCGGATGTCGAATACTTTGCGCCTATCAAATACCGCTTGGAGCCCGACCTGCTGGTCACCGTGCTGAGCGGCTTGGTGTACTCCGGTGACTTGGTGCTGTCCATCACCGGCGACAAGATCGATTCCGGCAAGCTGGTGCAACTGGCTGAACGTTCGCTTGAAGACCTCAAGCAGTTCAAACACATCGAAGCACCCAAGGAAATCAATGTCGCCGTGCTGAAAGCCTTGTTCGAGTTCTTTGGCTTGGCCTCCGGCTGGGCGCAAAAGGCCACGCAGGGCGACCCGGAATCGGTGCGTGAACTGCAAGACCGCATCAGCGTCATGACGCCACGCGTGCTCAAGGCGGGTTCGGATTTGCAGCAAGGCAAGCTCGGCTTTTGGGGCCAAAACCTGCTGCGCGAGGAAGAAGCCAAAGACTGGCACGCACGGCTGGATTCGCTCAAGAAGTTCACCGAAGACCTGTCGCCGTACAACACTGTCGGCAAGCTGAAGAATCTGCGCGTCACCCAAGAAGAAATCGAAGCGCAGAAAAAGAATCTGGAAATCCTGGCCGCCGTCGAGCACATGCTCGATCTGGTGGTGGAGCTGGGCAGCACGGCAGCCTACCTGTCGCAAGCCGAAATGGTGCTGCCTGCTGGGCACGAATGGGTCAAGCAGGCCGAAGCCGCCCGCAAAGCGATGCAAGAAAAGCTGAGCAAAGACCGCACGGCGGAACACGCCAGCGAGTACCGGCAAACGCTCAACCAGCTCAAGAAGGACTACATCAACGCCTACATCGCCAGCCACACGAAAGCGCGGCTCGGCGTGTCAGAAGAAAAAAGCCGCAACACCCTGCGCAACGACCCGCGTCTACAAGGCCTGCGCGTCTTGGCCGGTGTGGAGATGATGAACGTCAGCCAGCTCACCACGTTTGAAGAGTCGCTGAACGGCCTCAAGAGCTGCTCAGCACTGGACGAGCCGACGTTGAACACCGTCGCCGTGTGCCCGCACTGCCAATACCGCCCCTCTGCCGAGCAGTTGGAGCTGAGTATCCCCGCCGCTAAAGCACTGCACAAGTTGGATGACGATCTGGATCAGCTCGTTGCCAACTGGCAGCAAACCCTGCTGGAAAATTTGGAAGACCCCTTCACACAGGAAAGCCTCGGCCTGCTGCCGGACGCCAGCAAGAAGCTGATCAACGCATTCCTGTCGTCACGCACGTTGCCAGACCCAGTCACCAGCGAGTTTGCCAACGCCGTGCAGATGGCACTGGTTGGCTTGGAAAAAGTGGTGGTCAAAGGCGACGAGATCAAGCAAGCGCTGCTGCTGGGTGGTTCACCGGCCACGCTCAAGGACGTGCGCGAGCGCTTCGAAGCCTTCCTGAAAGAGCGCTGCAAGGGCAAGGAAGATCCAGAAAAACTGCGCTTCATCATTGAGTAATGTGAACGCAAATGGCTAAAGCAAGCGGCTTCGTCGCCGTTCTCTCCAAGAGTCGGATGACTGCTTTCCTCGCGTGTGTTGAGGAGGAGCAGGCGTTTGCCGAGCCCGTGGCAGACTTTCAACACAGTCGGAATGCGGCTTTGGTCTGCTTCATTCTCGATGGCCGAAAGATCACCCATATTGCAATGGGTCGCAGAGGTAGTCGCGCAGGTACTGGCCTGCGACGACTCAATTTCGACAAAGCCGAGACGCTGCCAGTGCCATTGGCACTGCACCGGATATTTAGGCTTTTGCCAAAGCGAAATCTATTGTCAGTAAAAAAGCGGTTCAAGTCTGGCGGGCTGCTTACTGAAAAAGGGTTCGCTGTCGTTATTGAGGCAATCCGTAAGCTTGCGCCGAAAGCCAGCTCACTACTTGAACGATTCAGCCAAGAGCGCGCAGAGCGTATTCAGCGGTTGTCTGCCAAGACCCGAAACGGCCTGGCACAGCAGAAAGAAGCACTGCTAACCGCTTTGTCGATTGCAAACCTTAGCAGGGAATCAGTACAGGAATGGACGCCGACTGATCGTCCCCCTGTCTCTTTTCTTGATGGACTGCCCAACACGCGTTTACGTGAGGACCCGATGGTCATTCATGACCTGATGCATCTGCCCGGTTTTGACATCATCAAGACCTACCCCTACAACGCAGCAGTATTTGAATCAGACGCAACCTCCGAGCGGCTTACCGTCATTCTTGCTAACCGTCTTCCACTAGAAGAGCAAACCGGCACCGATCTCATCTATTTCAATGAGACGTTCCAGAGCTTTGTCATGGTCCAGTACAAGGCAATGGAGCGTGAAGACGGAGCTGACGGTGTCGCGCAAGCCGTTTTTCGGCTTCCCAATGCCCAGCTCACAGAAGAAATAGCAAGGATGGACGCATTGCTTGCGGCGGTCAAGGCTTGTCCGGCCAACGATTCCCACGACGGTTTTCGTCTGATCGAAAACCCCTTTTTCCTGAAGCTGTGCCCAAGGCTGATTTTCAATCCAGATGATATTGGTTTAGTGCCCGGCATGTACTTGCCATTGGACTACTGGAAGCTGCTGGAGCAACACCCGGGCATCAAAGGGCCACGGGGTGGGCTGCGGATTACCTACGACAACGTTGGCCGACACTTCGACAACTCATCCTTCACCTCGATCGTTGCCAAGGCATGGGTAGGTACGACACCAGCTCAATCCGTTGTTCTAAAAGAAGCCATCCGTCAAACACTTGAAACCGGGAAGGCTGTTGCCATCGCGGTGAAACCAAAAAAATCGAATCAGTCTGCTGCCAGCGCACCGATCGACCTTAGCGAGATCACACCCAATGAATGATTTATTCCAAAACCACGTGACCAAATCAGGTCCTGTTGAATGCCTCGGGCAAACGTTCCCGAGCGATGAGGCTCGCCGCGAACACTACCTGAAGCTGCTCGCCGAGAAGCTCAAAGACCCTGTATTCAGGAAAATCGAAGGTTTTCCTTTGGGCGCTGACGAAGATATCCTGGCACTCTCTAACCCGCCGTACTACACGGCATGTCCCAATCCTTTCATCGACGATTTTGTCCGGTATTACGGCAAACCGTATGACCCTTCGGTTTCCTACAGCAAGGAGCCTTTTGCCGCGGACGTTAGTGAGGGCAAGAACGATCCAATATACAACGCCCATAGCTACCACACCAAGGTACCGCACAAGGCCATCATGCGATACATCCTGCATTACACGCAGCCCGGCGACATCGTGTTTGACGGATTTTGTGGCACAGGGATGACTGGCGTTGCCGCACAACTTTGCGGAGACCGTAGCGTTGTTGAATCGATGGGGTATCGGGTAGACCAAGACGGGACGATTTACTCCCAAGACAATGATGAATCTGGTATGCGGTGGAGGCCTATATCGAAGCTGGGGCCGCGACATGCTGTACTTAATGACCTTTCTCCGGCAGCGACATACATTTCATCGAACTACAACGCATCCGTTAGCCCACACGTCTTTGAGAATGAATCGCGCCAACTACTTCGAGAGGTTAGCGATAAATTGGGCTGGATCTACCAGACAAACCATTCCGATGGCCAGCCGGTCGGACGAATTAACTATGTGGTTTGGTCAGATGTTTTTTCTTGCCCCGACTGCGCAGGCGAGGTCATTTTCTGGAACGTGGCCGTAGATCGACTGGAAGGGAAGATCCATGACGAGTTCGCCTGCCCGCATTGTTCAGCAACTCTAAACAAAAGGAATATGGACCGATATTGGGTTGTCGGTCGCGACCCTTTGACTGGCGAAACTACAAAACAAGCAAAGCAGGCGCCAGTGTGGATCAATTACAGCGTTGGCACCAAGAGATTCGAGAAGAAGCCTGATGACCAGGATTTAGCGAACTTCGAGAAAATAGAAAAAGCTCCAATCGATTATTGGTGCCCTACAAATCAGGTTATCCCCGGCGACAAGACTGGAGAGCCAACACGACTGGGAATCAACCGGGCGCATCAGTTTTACTCCAAAAGCTCCCTCGCATGGTTGGCCGCTCTGAGAGCGCATGCTAAAAGGCTTGACTACCGATACTTAGTGGCCTTTTCCACCCTCAACACCGTCAGCAAGATGTATCGCTATGTAGTCAAGAAGCCAGACTACAAAGGACAGGGTGGCGGCATATTGAGTGGAACACTGTACATCCCCTCGCTCAATCGTGGGCTCAGCGTGACATCATCTTATGAGCGTGGAATATCGCGACTGAGCGCAATCTTCGACGATCGCAGGAATCGAAGTACGTTGATTACGACGGAGTCTGCATCAAGTGTCAGGGCACCCGACAATTCCGTTGACTACATTTTCTTGGACCCTCCGTTTGGCGCCAACATAATGTACTCAGAGCTCAATTATTTATGGGAGTCCTGGCTCAAAGTTTCGACAAACAATAAGCCCGAAGCAATCGAAAATAAGACGCAGAAAAAAGATCTCGATGGGTATCGAGGTCTCATGACCAAATGCTTCAGAGAGGCGTATCGGCTCCTCAAGCCGGGCCGATGGATGACTGTTGAGTTCTCGAATACGCAGGCCTCGGTATGGAATGCGATTCAGATTTCCCTGCAGGAAGCAGGCTTTGTAGTTGCGAACGTTGCAGCCCTTGACAAGAAGCAGGGCAGCTTTAATGCGATCAATAACAAGACTTCAGTCAAGCAGGATCTGGTTATTTCTGCATACAAACCAAACGGCGGGCTTGAGGAAAGGTTTTCCAAGTCAGGTGGAAGTGAAGAGTCTGTGTGGGATTTCGTCCGGACGCATCTCCATTACCTGCCGACGGTTAAGGTCAAGGCAGGTGAACTGGAATTCATAGCCGAACGCGACCCCCGGATTATTTTCGACCGAATGGTTGCATGGTTTGTTCGGCGTAACACGCCGGTACCCATGTCATCCCAAGAATTTCAGTCTGGGCTGGCTCAGTTCTTCATTGAGCGTGACGGCATGGTCTTCCTGTCTGATCAGGTCGGCGAGTACGACAAGAAGCGTTTGCAGGTTGCCATTGCGCCGCAGATGGAGATGTTTGTTTCTGATGAGCGAAGTGCAATCGACTGGCTGTCTGATTTCTTGAAGCGTCGCCCCTCAACTTACCAGGAAATCACTCCTGAGTTCATGGGACAGCTGGGTGCTGGCTGGAAGAAGCACGAGGCCAAACCAGAACTATCAGCCTTGCTCGAGGATAACTTCCTGAAATACGACGGCATAGGTGAAGTGCCCAGCCAGATCCACAGCTATCTCTCCTCGAACCATAAAGACCAGCGCGGCCTCGAAAAAAATGACCCAGCCCTAGTTGCCAAAGCCAAGGACCGTTGGTACGTGCCCGATCCGAACAAGGCGCAAGACCTGGAGAAGAAGCGCGAGAAGGCGCTGCTCAAGGAATTTGACGCCTATCGGTCCTTCACTGGTCGCAAGATCAAAGAGTCGCGTCTGGAGGTGCTGCGTGCTGGTTTCCGGGCGGCGTGGGCGACCAAGGAATACCAGACCATCATCAACGTCGCCAAAAAGCTGCCGGACGAGACGCTACAGGAAGACGAAAAGCTGCTCACCCTCTATGACATGGCGTTGACCCGCACAGAGGACGGGCTCTGAGCGTGGCGGGCGGCGGCTTCAACGTCGGCGATTGGTGCTGGCTGACGCGGCAGGCTGCGTCGTGCCGCGTCATCGATCGGCAAGAGGTATGGGGTGAGAGTGCCTACCGGGTCTGGCTGCCAGCCAAAGACGCGGTGGTGCGGGCGCGTGCCTCAGATCTTGCGCCGCTCGATAGTGTTCGCCCGACGGTGGAAGAAATCCTGCACACCACGGCGGCGGCCAAGCTGCTGGATGCGCTGGAAGATAACTTGCTGCTCGCGCCCATCCAGTCGAGCGTGGTGCCGCTGCCGCACCAGTTGTACGCACTGAATCGCGCCATCAGCCGCGACCGTATCCGTTACCTGCTGGCCGATGAAGTGGGCTTGGGCAAGACCATCGAAGCCGGGCTGGTGCTGCGGGAATTGAAGCTACGCGGCCGGGTGAAACGCGTGCTGGTGGTCGCGCCCAAGGGGCTGGTGCGCCAGTGGCAGGCTGAAATGCGTTTGCATTTCGGTGAGCAACTGCAGTTCATCGAACCCTCTGAGTTGGCGGCGTTTCGCCAATGGCGCAGTGGCACCAAAGGGGACGAAGACAACCTGTGGCGTATGCACGACCAGGTGATCTGCTCCTTGGATTCGGTCAAGCCGATGGAGAGTCGGCGTGGCTGGAGTCTGGAGCAGCTCAACAACTACAACCGCGAGCGCTTTGAAGACCTGATCTCTGCCTCTTGGGATCTGGTCATCATCGATGAAGCCCACCGCATGGGCGGCAGCACCGAACAGGTGGCGCGCTACAAGCTGGGGGCAGCGCTGGCCGAAGCGTCGCCCTACCTCCTGTTGCTGTCGGCCACACCGCACCAGGGCAAAACCGACCAGTTCCTGCGTTTGATGCAACTGCTGGACCGCGAAGCCTTCCCCGACGAGAGCAGCGTAAACCGCGATCGCGTGCGGCCATTTGTGATTCGCACCGAAAAGCGCTTGTCGATCAACGCCGATGGTCAGCCACTGTTCAAGCCGCGAGTCACCCGGCTGCAAGCGGTGGCTTGGCAGGCACGCCACAACGCGCAGCAGCGCTTGTATGAGGCCGTAACCGACTATGTGCGCCACGGCTACAACCAGGCAATGGCCGCCAAGCAGCGCCACATCGGCTTCTTGATGATTCTGATGCAGCGCTTGGTGACGTCCAGCACGGCCGCCATTCGCACCACGCTGGAAAAGCGACTGGCAATACTGGAGGAGCCGCAGCCACAACCCTCGTTGTTTGAAAACACCAGCGAAGAAGACTGGGCAGATTTGGACGGCCAGTCCCAGGTGGATTTGGCCATGCAGGCCACCGGCTGGGAGCTGGAAAAGTCCGAGGTGGAAACGCTTCTCGATTTGGCCCGCGAGACCGAAGCCTCGGGCACCGACGCCAAGGCAGAAGCCTTGCTCGAGCTGATCTACAAACTGCAACAGGAAGAAAACGACCCTACCCTGAAGGTGCTGCTCTTCACCGAGTTTGTGCCGACCCAAGCCATGCTGGCCAATTTCCTGGAAAGCCGTGGCTTCTCGGTGGCCACCCTTAACGGCGGCATGGATCTGGATGCACGCAGCAAGGCGCAAAAGGCGTTCTCTCAAGACGTGCGCGTGCTGATCTCGACAGATGCTGGCGGCGAAGGTTTGAACCTGCAGTTCTGCCACGTCATCGTCAATTTCGACATGCCTTGGAACCCGATGCGCATTGAGCAGCGCATTGGCCGCGTAGACCGTATTGGCCAGCGACACGTGGTGCGCGCCATCAACTTCGTCCTGGAAGACACCGTGGAGCACCGGGTTCGCCAGGTGCTGGAAGAAAAGCTGGAAGTGATTGCGCAGCAGTTCGGCGTGGACAAGGCTTCAGACGTGATGGACTCTGCGGAAGCGGAGCCTTTGTTTGAAGAACTGTTCGTGCACGGTCTGCAGAACCCAGCTTCAATCGAGCAAGAGTGCGATGTGGTGGTCTCGCAGTTGCGCGAGACCTTGGCCGAGTCAAAAAAGAGCAGCGAATTGCTCTCAGACGCGCACGAGCTGGAAGCGGACGATGCCCGCAAATGGCGCGACCACCCCGCACAGTTCTGGCTGGAGCGAGCCATCACCTCTGGCTTGGCCGCACGCGGCGGTGCAGCAACCAAGGTGGGCAAGGCGTGGCGTGTGACTTGGGCGGATGGCACCGAAGCAGCGCAGGTGTGCTTTGACGCGCGTACCGCTGACGAGAACCCAGAGATTGAGTGGGTGACGCTGGAAGACCCGCGCGCACGCGCAGTGATCAGCGAGTTGCCCCGCTTTGTGGCGGGCCAGCCCTTGCCAGTGATTCGAGTGACGGGCCTGCCTGATTCTGTGAGCGGCATTTGGTCACTCTGGGAGATCAGCCTTGCGGCAGAAGGCTTGAACCGCAAGCGGTACCTGCCCGTTTTCACCAACGAAGAGGGACGCGCTTTTGTGCCAACGGCCAAACGCGTGTGGGATTTATTGCTGACCGAAACGGTGGTTGTGCACGGGGTCAGCGGCACAGAAGAGGCGGTGAAATGGTTTGACGCAGCACTGACGGCAGCTAAAGCCCAGGGCGAGCGGATCTTTACCGAGATGCTGGAGGCGCATCGGACGCGACTACAAGAAGAGCGGGAACGTGCTGACTATGCCTTTGAAGCAAGACAACAGGCTATCGGTCGGATCGGACTGCCTGCCGTGCGCGAGCATCGCCGCAAGCGCCTGCAACAAGAACACGACGCCAGACTGGCTGCGTTGGCCGAGGCTGCGGCCAGCGTGCCAGATCTGAACGCGGTCATGATGGTGCGCGTCTCCGCCGAGGTTCAGCCCGGCGAGAACGTGAGGGAGACACAAAGCACATGAGCCAGTGGATTGAACGAATTCTCAGCCGCTTCACAGCTGATCTCGACCGGCTGTGGGTGGCCTGTGATCCGGACGACGTCTTGCTGGACGAGCGTTTGCTGGCCGAACTGCGCAGCCGTGGCTTCGAGGTGCTGTTGTACGAAGACCCCTTTGTGTTCCGTACAGAGTTTGAGGAGCGCTATCGCGCCGCCTGGGACCGAGGCGAGCCCGGCCCCACGCCCGCTGTGGTTGTGCATTGGCGCGGTGCAGATCCCAATGAGCTGCCTTGGGACCTTGGGCACTATGGTCGTGTCGTAAGTCTGGGCTTGGCACAGTTGTTTCCGCGTTTGGCTTACAACGTGGTCAAGCAGCTTGAACCCGAGCACTTTGCTGTCTTGCTGGAGGCGCACGACACCGAGTTGCAGGGTATTCGCGGCGAAAACGAGTCCAAAGATTTCATCCTTGAGCGGGTTTATCAGCTGGCACCGCGCTCCAGCATTCGCACGGAAAGTGATTTCTGGCGTGATGTGCTGCGGATGCACTTTGCCAATCGTGCGCTGCCCCTGGTCTTTGCCGAGCACGCAGCCAGCATCATCCAGAGCAAGGGACTGCTTACAGGCCTTCCGGTGGCCGCGTGGCTGTCGTCGAAGAGTGCGTTGCTGCGCGTAGTGCAGGAGGCTTGGCACCGCTACTTGGCGAACTTGGGCATGGAAGGCTCACGCATTGGCGAGCCACCACCCCCCGATTACGTGGCCAAAGTCGATATTCCATTTGCGCACTCGGATGTGCAATCCATCGTTGATTCGATGTTCTTGAATGGCTCCTTGCACCCGCTGGTCGTTGAGGTTGTGCCAGCTGACGCGCCAGGCTGGATCAAGGCCGGGATTGTGCAAGACCCGCAAGCGCGCAACGCTTTTGTGAAAAAGGGAATTGCCAAGCTGATTGAGGCGATTCCAAGCGCGACGGCTACGCACAAGGCCTGGAGCGAGTTTGCCAAGCAGTACGGCGAAACGCTCGCCCGCGTGCACGATCTGGGCAATGCCTATGGCACAGACGGTTTGGCAGAGGTGCAGGCTCTCGTGAAAGCGCTGCAAGAACAGTCGGATACGCAGCTACAGGCGTGGGTGGCTGCCAAGCACTATGCGGATCTGAGCACGCTCTCGTTCCACAACGGGCCGGTGATGGTGCATCGGATTCCCGACTATCTGAGCTCTCGCCGGAAAGCACTTGGTGCCGACAAAATCGCGCTACTGGTTTTTGATGGCTTGGCCTTGGACCAGTGGGTACAGATTCGGGAGCGGTTAGTCGAGGTGACGAAGCGCTTTGCGTTTGATGAAGGTACTTCCTTCGCTTGGCTCCCCACTGTGACTTCGGTGTCTCGGCAGGCCCTGTTCTCTGGCCGTAAACCGCGCGAATTCGAAGAGTCGATCGGCCATACCAACAAAGAAGAATACCTGTGGAAGGCCTATTGGCAAGAGCAAGGCGTCAAGCCGGGGGAGATCTACTACCAGCGCTCGTTGCGGCAGATTGAGCAGCTGGATGCCTTGCAAGCAGCGCTGGACGATCGTCGGCCCAAGGTGGTCGGGTTGGTGGTCGACGAGGTGGATGACCGACTGCACAAGGAACGCTCCAAACAAGATGTGGCCTTGTGGATCGCAAACTGGTTGAAAACAGGCTTCGTCGATCGCTTGTTTGCGATGCTGCTCGACAGAGGCTTTCAGATTTACCTGACAGCGGATCACGGCAACGTTGAAGCTGTTGGCGTGGGACGTCCATCTGAAGGGGATGTTCCAGAAGCCCGTGGCGAACGGGTGCGCGTGTATCGCAGTGAATCGTTGTTGGCGAAATCCGCAGCGGCAAATGCCAACTCGGTTCAGTTGGACATCGCTGGACTACCGGCGGGCTATATGCCCTTATTCGCAGGTGGCCGAACGGCTTTTGTTCCCGATGGCGAGCAAGTGGTTGTCCACGGCGGCATCTCGGTAGAAGAGCTGATCGTGCCGTTTGTGAAAGTTAAATATGTGATTGGAAACGAATGAATACATCAGCCCCTCAGATTGGGTTCGATCGGTTCATTCAGCTTGATTGGGCGGCTGCGGCACTGCGAGTTCGTGCGGGTACAGCTGGGCTAGATGATCTGAATGCACTGCTCGACGCAGCCGAGCTTGGCGTGGAAGCCAAGAAGAAAACACGAACCGTCTTGAACCGTCTGTGGCTGGAGCCACGCGCCGAGCTGGTGGATTTCGTCGACCGGGCTGCGGCTCTCTACAAAAGCCAGCCCGACACACCAATTCCGGCACTGTGCTGGGGCGTGGCCGTGGCCTGCTATCCGTTTTTCGGGAAAGTGGCCGAGTTGGTGGGTCGCTTGTCGGCCATCCAAGACGACTGCGCAGCTGCCGAAGTGCATCGCCGTATGAGCGAGATCTACGGCGAACGCGAAGGCACGCGACGCATGACCAATATGGTCATCCAGACACAAGCAAGCTGGGGCACGGTAGAGCGTGTCGAGAAAGGCAAGCGCGTCATCCGTATTGCACCCACTTCCATCCTGAGCGACGAACTCACCGTTTGGCTGATCGAGGCGGCCATGCGCTACGTCGGCAAGCCCGTGTCGGTCAACAGCCTGCAATCATTGCCGGTCCTCTTCCCGTTCAGCTTGACGAGACCACTGGCCTACTTGGTGTCGAATTGCCCACACCTTGACATCCGGTCAGAGGGGCCGAATAACCAGTTCGTCGCTTTGCGCAGCGCGATATGAGCAGGGGACTTGGTCGATGACAGATGCAAATCCGAATCCTGGCGGTGAACCAAAGAAGAATTCGCTAAAGTTGCTGCTTCGCTCGAAGCCTTTCGCCGAGGTAGATACGTCGGTTGGCCGCGTCTACCTGTATCCGCTGCGGGTACGGGATATGACAGATTTCGGAAATTTGGAGTCTGGGAATGCTGTCACTCAGATCAGGACCTTTCTCTCCAGTATTGCCAGTCTGAACGTGGAATCCGATGAGGCTCCGGAACGTATGCCTCTCGACCCTCAGATCGCGAAGACGCTTTCGGAAGATGAAGTCGAGCAGTTAGCCGAAGCCTACGTGCAATCTTCTGGGTGGCAGACGGTCAGGGAAGAAGGCCAGGATGACAAACCGCCGTCGAGGGAGGACGGTGAAGCAGGTTCGGCATACCTGATTCGGCTGATTCAGCATGAAGTTGAACAGCAGTTACAGGCATCGAAGCGGCTTCGAGAGAAGTTGCTCGGCTCCAGTAGCAGCTTATTTGATCAGGTGCGTAAAAGCACATCTGCATTGGGCTCAACTTTGAGCGCGTTTGAAAGACTCACCAAGCCATCGCGTGAATCAGTGCTGGAAATTCATCCCATCCAGACTGATCACCTAAGTAGGGTGAACAATTTGATGGCTGAGCAAGCACGCGAGCGAGCGAAAGAGCGTGCTGAAGAAATGGAATTGACGCGGCTCAATGGTCAAATGACCGCCGAATCCGCCAAAGCCCTCAAAGACTTGGTAGACGCAGCGACGACCATGATGGAGCAGATGGAGGCGCGCGACCAAAAAACTGATCGGTCTACGCGCACGCAAATCAAAATTGCGCTGTGGTCTGTCGCGTCTTCGGCAGTCTTGGCGTTAGTCGCAGCAATACTTGCGGGCTTCTCATACTTCCAAGACCGTGACAACAACACCGCCGGTGATCAGTGGCAAGCGAAAGTGTTGACCGCCATCGAGCAGGGAAATCAGCAGCGTTCCGCTCTTGAACGAGAAAATCAGGCGCTTCTGGCGCAGGTGAAGTCGCAGGGTACCCGCCTCGAGGGTTTGGAAGCGAGTCAGCGCACCACCGCTAAAGCTGCTGCATCAAAGCAAAAGCCTGATTAAAACGTTAGCGCGACAAACAAGAATGACAAGGATCGGAATATGGCACGTATCGAAAATCACAAATACAGCATCGAGGAAGCCTTCAGGGAGTGCTTCTACATCGTCCCGGACTACCAGCGCGTCTGGACGGACAAGGAAGTGCATCAGCTGCTGGAGGACATCGGTGAGCAAATCGATGCGGGCACGACGCGGGAATATTTCATCGGTACCGTATTGGTATCGCCGACCGACCAGAAAAACCACTATGAGGTCATCGACGGCCAACAACGGCTGACCACGTTCTTCCTTCTGCTGTGCGCGCTCAAACATCTGTTCCAGGGTGAGCCCCAACGGCAGATGATTTCGGGGCTGATCTCGACCAGCTATGTGGACAGTGACGGTGAGGTACGTACCAACCTGAAGCTGGAGCCCCGTTACGAGAGCGCGGGTGAAGTGATGGCCAAGCTGGTGGAATTGGATGCCGATCCACAGACGGTGCGCGCAGGCATTCAGGCTTCAGGCATCGCCAGCTTCGGCTCCCTGGAAAATCTGGTCAACGCCTACAGCACGCTGTACCGCTATGGTCAAGCTCCAAGAGCAAGTCCGCAGGTTGGAGGCGCTGGCCACAGCGGAAGATCGTTACAAGCTGGCTTATCTATTGGTCGGCGAATCCGGTGGAAACATTCTGCGAAGTTTCGTTGCCGCTGGCGAGTCTGCGGATCGAGTACTTGAAGGACGATGATCAGAGATCAGGTGTTGCGAAGTAGCCAAGCAGCCTCAACCGTTCGCCGTGTAACCAGCCCCGGCAGCACTTTACCTCCACCATAGACCCATCGCTGAACTTCCGTGGCGGAAGCGGCCCAGTCCCTCTGATTGATCCGTCGCCGCAGCGTCGACGTCTGCAGCCGCCCAGCCCCGAGGTTGAATGTGAAGTCGACGATGGCTGCGAGCCGCCCTTCGTGCTCGGTGGCCAGCACAGGGCAGTAACGCAACGTTGCTGCGAGCGCCGTCTGCAGGTCACGCGCCAAATAGACTTCTGCTTCGGACTCGGTGATCGGCGGGTGCGTCGACTCGCACAGATGGCCGTAGCCAATCGTCCAGTAGCCCGCTGGGCAGATGTACGGATGCGCGCGGCCCGGATCGATCCTCGGCACCCGGTGGAACCCCTCAAAGCGCTTGGCCAGCTCGATGGCCGCTTTCGGCACCCCGGTCACGAGCGCACCCGGTCGAACACGCGCCCGAGGAACCAGAAGTTCAGAACCCCGGCCCACAGCGCCTGATCGGCTTCCGTCCATGCGTGCAGGATGGCCGTGCCCCAGCCAGCGCCAGCGGTGACGGCGGCCGCGAAAGCAGCCGTCTTGGCCGCACAGTACAGCGCCATGAACCAGTAGGTGATTACCGGTCGCACGCTGATAGACAACGCATCGGCCCAGCGCACACCGGTCTTCTCACCTTGGGTGCGGACGGCCTCACGCAGCGCATCGACGGCACCGACGTTCCAGGCGGCTTCGGCGCTCGCACCGATCTCGGCCATCCGCTGCGCGCCGCGAATTTTCTCGAACTCCAGCGCCTTGTCCTGCATGGCCAGCTCGTGGCCGCGTTCGCCCTTGCGGTCCAGCCACTTGAGGATTTCGGGCGCAAGACGGAAGGCCCCGCCCAGGAGGCCACCGAGGAGGGTTTCGATCATTGGGGGCCTCCCATCAGCTTGAGCTTGATGGCGGCACCGACCAGCAACGCGGCCAGGATGCCTGTGGTGGCCACCTTGATGGTCGTCTGCCAAGCCGTGCGGCGGGCGTCGCGCCAAGCTTCCAGCAGATCGCGCAGCTCCCGGATGTCGCGGGCAGCGTGGCCGTTCTCCAGACCAAGATG
>Ga0307998_1000741_pt1 | contig 18199 bp, 12 predicted proteins | sample Davwhametageno37_FD_203147 | JGI IMG/M metagenome (GOLD analysis project Ga0307998, IMG submission 203147) | Marine microbial communities from Davis Island wharf, Antarctic Ocean - #37 | ecosystem: Environmental > Aquatic > Marine > Unclassified | place: Antarctic Ocean: Davis Island wharf... | reverse complement strand
TAACTCTCAGTGGAGCCGATACTGCCAGCGCCACATTTACATCACCAGCGACAGCAGGCGCACTGCAATTTAGGCTCACCGTAACTGATAATCAGGGTGCCACGACATCTAGTTTTGTCTCGATTGACGTCAGCCTTCCGCCCAACAACGCTCCCTTGGCAAATGCAGGCGATGACCAGAGTACCGCTATCTTGTCGACAGTCACTTTAGCAGGGTCTGGCACAGATACAGACGGCACTGTTGTGAGCTACAGCTGGCAACAGACCTCTGGTGAAACCGTCACATTAATCAATGGCTCCAGCGCCACAGCAACATTCACAGCCCCCAATAACGAGGCGGCTTTAGTCTTCGGGCTCACCGTTACCGACAATTCAGGAGCCACAGGTACAGACTCAACAACGGTTAATATAACTGATCAGAGAGCGACCTTAAGTGGCGACATTACTTTTGATCTGGTGCCGTTTAGCGCCTCTGGTATTGGCCTTGATTACGGCAATATTGTCTCGTCCCCGTCTCGCGGTGTCGTGGTAGAAGCTGTTGATGATGCTGGACTGGTATTGGCCTCGACTGTGACCGACGCCACTGGTGGTTATGAGCTTAGAGTCGATACTAACCCTTCACTGCGCATTAGAATTTCGGCAAAATTACTACAAACTAGCGGTGCAACTTGGGATATTAAGGTTAGTGACAATACTGCGTCTAACGCTTTGTATGCCGTGCAGGGGGATTTGTTTGCTACAGGTAGCGGCACTTCAGCGCGTAACTTTCACATGCCCTCTGGTTGGGATGGGGCTAGTTATTCTGCACCTAGGGCCGCTGCGCCTTTTGCGGTTCTCGACGCTATGTATGAAACAGTACAAAAATTTGCCGCGGTAGATGCGAGTCTACAGTTGCCAGCACTGGAAATTCATTGGAGCGAAAACAATGCCCCTGCCGACGGCAATCTAAGTGATGGTGATATAGGTACTTCGTTTTACTCTGGCGGCAAAATTTACTTGCTGGGCAAAGCAGGTACCGACAGCGACGAATATGACCGTCATGTGCTTATTCATGAATGGGGTCACTATTTCGAAGACCAGCTCTCTCGCTCTGACTCGATAGGCGGTGGACACAGTTTGTCGGACCGTCTTGATATGCGCGTTGCCTTCAGCGAGGGCCTGGCCAATGGTCTATCGGGTATTGTCACCGACGACCCATTTTATCGCGACAGTTCGGGCTCACAACAAGGCAGTGGTTTCTCGTTTAGTCTCGACAGAAATACCTATACTAATTCTGGCTGGTTTAACGAAGGCTCAGTGCAATCATTGGTCTATGACATCTATGATGCTGGCAACGACGGGGTCGATACTTTGACGCTGGGTTTGGGCCCGATTTATAACGCTCTGGTAGACTCAAACTATCGCAGTGGCGATTACTTCACTAGCATCTTCAGCTTTATCGCCCGATTAAAAGCCGAACAACCCGCTGCCCAGGCACAGATAAATAGCTTGGTGGCCGGCCAAACCATTAATGGTATACAAGCCAATGGCACCAACGAAACCAATAGCGGGGAACTTGCCTCTGCGCTGCCGGTATACAAGGTCGCGACTATCGGTGGCAGCGCCATTCAGCTGTGTTCTATTGATGACTTGGGCTACTTCAACAAGCTGGGCAACACAGTATTTGTCGAATTTAACCTGCCCTCAGCGGGAACCTATGGCTTTAGTGCTACAGAGGTTGGCGGTGCGACGCTGTCTGACCCTGATTTCTTGATCTATAAATCAGGCACTCTGGTTTATGCCGCAGAGTCTGGCGTTATAGGCTCAGAAACAGCCAGCATCAGTTTTGATAACGCGGGCACCCATGTGTTGGCGTTTTATGATTGGAATAATATTGATGAAACTGACGATGTCGGCGATTACTGCTTTGATTTTCAGATCAGTAACTAACTAGTGAGAGAGCTAACCATGAACAAGAGAATCTGGGTTACCGTTTTACTGGCCAGTGCTATGTTAGCTGGTTGCGATGGCAGCTCTAATGCCACTGTCGTTAATGCCACCGCCGTTAATAAAAGCAGCCATAATAAAAAAGAAGTTTCAAGAGCAGACTATTTAAAACCCGGCGCGGCCATTCGTTTTAGCCATAATTTCAACGGCCCTCTTAAACCGAACCAGCAGCAAACCGTTGATCTAACTTTCACGGTAGCCCAGACGTCAGGGCAACTAACGTTAAAGCTGCAAGTAGACACTGGGCTCGACATAGGTACTCCCCCTGAAGACTATGTCTTCAATCTAGAAAACGAGCAACCGATTGTGATTCAACAAACGATTAGCACTCAGGCGTCGGGTAAATACTATTTGACTATGTTTGCTGAGGTGATCGATGGACAGGGTCAGGCAAAAAATAGAGTTTTTGCACTAGCTGTTCAGGTGGGTGAGGTGGCGTTGGATCAGAGTAAAGCAGAGGCTGCCGCTAATCTAGGGGCTGATAATCTAGAGACTGCTAATCTAAAAAACAAGTTATCCAACAACCAGCGTAGATTTACGCCAGCCATTGAAGTCAACTCTAAAGAGCAGCAGCTAATTCTGTTGCCCGCTCAAGAAACCGTTATCCAGTAATCCTGTAATCCTGTAATCCTGTAATCCTGTAATCCTGTAATCCTGTAATCCTGTAATCCTGTAATCCTGTAATCCTGTAATCCTGTAAGTATACAGGTTTACTTTTTGATGGGCCCTAGCAGCTTTTTACCTGGCAATGGCCCCTTGACGGGTTGTGAATTTTTTACCACGGCCTGCCCCGCTACTAATACATGCACTATACCCGTGGGCTTTAAATAGGGGTCGCCATACACTGCGTTGGCGGCCACTGTCTGCGGGTTAAACATCACTATATCGGCATCGGCGCCTAGCTGTATTCGGCCTTTTTTCTTAAATGCTGGCGAGGCCTGTTCCATCCATTGCGCTTGATAGAGACTCAATTTAGCCAGTGCCTGTGGCAGGGTTAAAAGGTTACGTTCACGAACATAATGACCCAGTACGCGAGAGAATGTACCGGCGATATTGGGATTGGTCGGAATGCTGGTATTGATGGCGGGCAGAGCGTCGGTAGACACCATCATGCCTGGCCATTGCAGTGCGGTTTCTACCCAGTCTTCTTTGACATAATGGTGGTTAACCATGCCCGCGGGCTGTTCTTTGGCGTACTTATCCCAGGTCTCTTTAGTCAACCATTCTCCGGTTTCGACCCATTGCACATCCCCGTAGTCGATATCAAAGATAGCCTTCCAATCGCGACGACGAAACACATCGGCAGAAATACTGGTGCCGCCCGCTGAATAGGACAGAGTCTCTGTGGTGATATTGGCGCCCTGCTTATTGGCCTCGTCAATCATCGCCAACCATTCGCCGATACTACCCATGGCATTGTGGGTGATATGACAGATAAAAAGAGGGGCGGAGGTTTTCTTGGCAAGCTCGATCACCTCAATTAACCCTGCGGGGTCACCGGTGTAACCGCGGCGAACATGGATATAAAGAGGGACTTCTCGTGCGGCAGCCACTTCAAATAACATTTCTAGCTCGGCGTCGGAAACCGCTGTAGTCATATAGTCTAGCAGTACACCAATGCCTAAGCCACCTTCGTCTAAGCCTTGATTTAGCAGACCGCGCATCTGCTCAATTTGCTCTTGGGTGGCGGTCTGAGTCCAGGTAGCCCCAGCCATCGTTAAAACTTTATTACCCGCAAAAATATAGGGCATGTCTATGCCCTCAATTACCTTGGTGCGCACCGCCCAATGGCCCACCGAGGAGCCGTAGTTAATTTGCGCGCCATCGCGAAAGTGCTCTCCATAAAAACTCACAGGGAATGCACCAGCCTCTAGGTCGAGCTGAGTAGTCACTCCGTCGAGAAGATTAGACTGCTGGCCCAGCAAGGTCGGGCTGTGGGTGTGCACATCGATAAAGCCGGGAGCCACCGCTAAGCCAGACGCATCAATAACATTAGTGCCCTGCAATGGCTGCTGTGAGATCTCGCTGATGGTGCCGCCGTTAATACCTAGATGACGAACAGCGTCTAACTGAGTTTGTGGGTCTATGACACGCCCGTTGGCAATCACTAAATCGTAGGAGCTGTTACCGTTATCTGTGCAGCCGCTGAGCAATATTGTTGTCAGTGCGAGTAATGAAAATGTTTTTAGAGCAGAGGCTAGAGCAGAGGCTATCGATACTAATTTACGTTTTTTCATAAGTGCGGCTCTTTTATTATTATTTTTGTACTGCCAGGCTAGCGCTGTTGTGAATAGGCCCGACAGGCATCGCCAAAAGCGGCGAACACAGCAAGATAAAATTTATTGTCACGCACCCGCCATTCTGGGTGCCACTGCACGGCGAGGGCAAACTGCTTGGCATCAGTCACTGTAACGGCCTCAACCAAGCCATCCTCGGACAGTGCTTCAACCGTCAAACCTTCAGCCAAGCAATCAATGCCCTGACCATGAACGGAGTTAACCATTGGCTCGGCATCGCTGTGCAGGGAGGCCAGTAGGCCCCCCGGTTGTAACTTAACCTTGTGGTACAGCCCATACTGCACCTCGACCAAGGCACTCTTGTCTTCTCGGTGCTCTAGCAGACCATCAACCTCATGGAGTCGCTGATGCAAGGTGCCACCTAGGGCTACGTTGATTTCTTGTAGCCCCCGACAAATGCCCAAAATGGGTATGCCCGCAGCGAGAACTTTAGGAATTAAGGCGAGGTTAGTTTGATCTCGATCTGGGTCTCGACCGTCGTCACCGGAAGCCGGCTGCTGACCATAATGGTGGGGCTCAATATTGCTGTAACCACCAGTCAACAGTACCCCGTCAACTCGCTCCAAATAATTGGCAATGGCTCTATCGTCGTTTAGTGCTGGCAGTATCATTGGCAAACAGCCCGCGCCAGTACTAACTGCCGTTAAATATTTTTCACCAGCAGAATGAGATTGATGAGCCCCATTAAGGGCTCGGTCTGCAGTCACTGCCACTAGGGGCATAGTTTGATGGTTGGGCAAAAGTACTCTCCTACTACTGCTATTTATATGATAGTCATGTCTTATATAACAGCCATAGCTTATATAACCGCCTAGTGATTTTCTTTCTTATTCCGCTTTGGGTTCTGAAGAGACTATGGCCTTCAGGTACCAGCGTACAAATTCCATTAGGGTAGATTCATATTCAGGGTGATAGGGCCCGGGTTCAAAGAACCTAGAGTTCACTCCCTCACTATTACGACGAATAATATACTCATCTTCCAAACTCGTGTGGTGCCATAACCAGGTAAGCTTTTCTTTGTCGTAGTCTACGCCCTCTTGGGCATCGCCATTCACATACCACACTAATTCCATATCGGTCTCGGTAAGGCTGCGGGGAATAAACCGGTATAGTACACAGTGGTCTGGGTAGTTAAGCATAAAGGCCAGAGGGCCCATCTGAAAATCAGCCGCACCACCGTCGTAACCCTGGATATTGCCCATCAGGGGCGCAACGGGTTCACCGTCTTTGCTGCCGGTTTTAAAGCCCTCATAGAGTGCCTGACGACTATGGTAACTACAGGCACCAAAGGCCGCCGAATCGTTGTAATAGCCATAGTGTGAATCGGCAATACCGGGTACGCCGGTTAGCTCCTCAGCTTTGGCCAACATGGCATCATTAATTGGTTTTACTTTTTCAGAGGGTGCTTCAAACGTGTGCAGCTTGGCGTACTGACGATGGGAGCTCGCGCAGTGGTAGCACTCTAGGTAGTTTTCTAACACCAGCTTCCAGTTAGCATTAATACAGTAGGTTTTGCGCTCAGCCACCTTGGCATTGGCAAGATCATAGGCCCCCAGCTGTCTGCTAATATTTTGTAGAGGGGCTATAAAATCTGGGGCATCTAAGTCGCCGTTAACAAAAATCATGCCTTCAAACACTACAAAGCGTACCTTCCTTAAGCTGTAGTCTGAGCACTTAAACCCTTCTAGCTGGTCCATCTCCCGGGCCGACTTTAGCGTACCGTCATTGCCATAGGCCCAGCCATGATATGGGCAGATAAACGCTTTGCGATTGCCGCTAGGCTCTTCACAGACTCTGGCCCCACGGTGGCGGCAGATATTGTGCATAGCACCGATCTCGCCTTTATTGTCACGGCTGACAATAATTGAGTCTTCGCCTATCTCGAATAAAAAGTAATCGCCGTTTTTGGCAATTTGACTCACATGGCCGGCGTAAAGCCAGCTCTTAAAAATAATATGCTCTAGTTCCGCCTCGTAGGTGACTGGGGAACGATAGAAATAGGGGTCTATGGCAAAGCCCGGCTTATCCAACTGAGCGTTGGCCTTGCCGATCATTTTTTGTGTGGTATCGGAAACGTCGGTAGCGATAAGTTTCATGTCAGCAGTACCTTTAACTGGCGTCATTTTAATATGTCTGAACTATACCTTAAATCACCAAATCATCCGGATTAAATAACACTGCTATAGGTGATTAATAGCGACACAAAGAAGCGCCTGCTTCACCACTCGACAGGCCCATGTAAGCTCGATCTTTTAGTTCATTTTGCCCACTTCTTGATGGCTCTGAATGTTTACCTAGAAAAAGAGCTCCCTAGACAACGAGCTCCATAGAAAAAAAGTCCCCTAGAAAAAAAGTCCCCTAGACAAAGAGCTCCCTAGAAAAAAAGCCCCGTAGACAAAGAGGCCCCTAAAAAAAGAGCCACCTAGAGCTTCCGCGCTGTAATTGCGCAAAGATATAGCCAAGGTTAGTTTGACGTGACAAATCAATGAATCAGTTGGATAATCAACAGCTAATTAGGTCAATCACAGGCCGCACAGATGTATGCCTCTAGGCTGCTTTTAACTTATTATGAGCACTGCACCGAATCAGACCCACACAAACAAGGAAACACATGAATATTGATGGCAAAGCCTTAGCGCAAGAACTACGTGACAACTTAAAGACTGAGGTTAAACAACTTCAGGATGATCGCGGTATTACTCCGGGATTAACCGTAGTCTTGGTCGGCGAAGACCCTGCCAGCCAGATTTATGTGCGCAACAAGGTCCGCCAGACTGAAGAAGTTGGCATGATCAGTAATGAAATCAGAATGTCCGCCGAGACCTCTCAGCAAGTGCTGCTCGACGAACTCGACAAACTCAATAAAGACCCCGCAGTACATGGTATTTTGGTGCAGCTACCTCTACCCAAACATATTGATGAAGCGCTGGTGATTGAGACTATATTGCCCGAAAAAGATGTCGATGGCTTTCACCCCATGAACTCTGGCCGCCTCTGTAATGGCGATGCCGCAGCGTTAGTGCCCTGCACGCCTCAGGGTTGTGTATTACTGGCGAAGAAGCATCTGGGTGACAATTTGTCTGGCTTGCACGCGGTAGTGATTGGCCGTTCTAACATTGTTGGCAAGCCCGTCTCGCTGCTGTTGCTTCAAGAGAGCTGCACCGTGACCATCGCCCATTCTCGCACCAAAGACCTGCCCGCCCTCTGCGCCACCGCAGACATTTTAGTCGCCGCTGTTGGCCGCCCTGAGATGGTTAAAGCAGATTGGATTAAGCCAGGCGCTACTGTGATTGATGTAGGTATCAACCGTATTCCCACCGATGATGGCAAAGGCCGTCTGGTTGGCGACGTAGATTACGCCTCCGTCTCCCCTGTGGCTGCCGCTATCACACCTGTACCAGGCGGTGTTGGCCCTATGACCATTGCTTGTTTGTTAAAAAATACTGTAGAAGCCGCTCGACGCTTTGGCTAAGTGTTTAAGTGCTTAAATAAAAGAGTGGTAACCAAGATGGGCTGTCAGTGAGCAGCCCAGTGCTTAATTATAAAAATAATATCTTACTTTAGAGAATTCTATGTCACGCGATTCCAATATCTATGATGCCGTAATTATAGGGGGAGGCCACAACGGTCTCGTCTGCGCCTACTACCTCGCCAAAGCAGGTCTCAAGATCCGTATTTGCGAACGTCGCTCCATCGTCGGCGGCGCGGCCGTCACTGAGGAATTTCACCCAGGCTTTAAAAACTCTGTGGCCAGCTATACGGTGAGCCTACTCAATCCCGAAGTGATTGCAGATATGCGCCTGAAAGACTATGGCTTGAGGGTTGTTAAACGCCCTATTTCAAATTTTTTGCCCATCGATGACAGCACCTATTTAAAACTCGGTGGTGGCTTAGAGCGAACCCAAGCAGAATTCCGTAAATTCTCTGAGCGCGATGCCGAGCGACTCCCCGAGTACTATGAGCGAATCGAAGCCGTAGCAGACGTACTACGTGACATAAGTACTAAGACTCCACCCAACCCCAAACGCGGCCTGCGTGCAGCGCTGCAAGCCGCCTCACAACTGTGGCCAGTGGCCAAGGGCAGTAATCAGTTGCACCGCGATGTATACGACCTTTTTACCAAAAGTGCTCGCAGCTTTTTAGACGGCTGGTTCGAAAACGAGCATGTCAAAGCGGCTTTCGGTTTCGATGCCATTGTGGGCAACTATGCCAGCCCAGATACTCCGGGCTCTGCCTATGTATTACTCCACCATGTGTTTGGCGAAGTCGATGGCGAAAAAGGTGCCTGGGGCCATGCAATCGGTGGCATGGGTTCGATCACCCAAGCCATGCGTCAGGCCTGTGAAGATGTTGGTGTTAAAATTTCTACTGATGCGTCGGTTGATAAGGTTATCGTTGAAGACGCCACTGCCAAGGGCATTACTCTCCATGGCGGCGAAGCTATTTACGCCAAGCGCGTGATCTCTAATGTTAACCCTGCAATGCTCTACGGCCAGATGTTTGCCGAGGGCGACCTAGACCCTGAGTTTAGTCGCCGCATGGACGGCTATAAAAACGGGTCTGGTACGTTCCGCATGAATGTCGCTCTTTCTGAGCTACCCGATTTTATGTCTCTACCAGGTAAGACTCCCGCAGAGCATCACCAATGCGGTATTGTGATTGCTCCCACACTAGATTACATGGACCGCGCCTATGTGGATGCTAAGCTCCATGGCTGGTCTAAACAACCGATTGTTGAAATGCTGATTCCTTCGACTTTGGACGATTCTCTCGCGCCTGAGGGTCAACATGTGGCGTCGCTTTTCTGTCAGCAATTTTCTCCTCAGTTACCAGACGGCCAGTCTTGGCATGATGCCCGTGAGGCTGCTGCTGAAACAATTATTGATACTGTCAATGCTTGCGCACCTAATTTTAGGGCTTCTATTGTCGGCAAGATGATTCTTTCACCTCTTGATTTGGAGGAGAAGCTGGGTCTTACGGGTGGCGATATTATGCACGGGGTGATGACGTTGGATCAGATGTGGGCAGCGCGTCCATTGATGAATCATGGCGATTACCGTGGGCCTCTTAAGGGCTTATATATGTGCGGCGCTGGCAGTCACCCTGGCGGTGGCGTTACCGGTTTACCGGGGCGCAATGCAGCACGAGAAGTCTTAAAAGACAGATAGTCTTAACTACCCTCTTTATACTTACGCATGCATAACGTGTGGGCCTAATGGCGCCTATGATTTTCTCAGCCATTTTTCATCTCGAACTTAGAGAGATATATTTTTGGTATGGAGCACTGATCCGGCTTACCTCCCCCCTGTCTCCTTTCAAAACACACTGAATTAATAAACCTAAACTCTATTAGGAAAATAGATCCGGTTGTTTTTCTTGGTAGTCAAAAATCTTGGTATTTTTATAGGGTAGTTTCATAAATCCTGAGACACCGAGACCATTGATGAGAGGCAGATTTTGTAAGATACCGCTTAGGTATGTGCGAAATTCCTGCTCTTTTGAAGTGTCGAGTAGACTGAGGTAATTATGAATTTTAAGGTCTGTTGCGGCCGCCTCAAAAATAATACATCCGGTATGGTGAATTCTATTCATCGCACCCAATAGCTCCATGATTTCTGCCGGTAGCTCGAGCATCTCATCTGGATCGTCACCGTCTTCAAAATACGAATGCAGTCGGCTGTCATGTTCCGCACCTGAGGCGGCCACTGTATCGAAAGCTATTGCCATACCCAGGGAAGCAACAAAGGGTTGCTGTGGGTTTTCACGACTAATATGAAGAGTTTTACGTGCATCAAAGATACAACTTTTAAAAACGCCTTGTTTATTGATGGCTCGACCTAAATGCACGACATTGTTGATTGCGTTGGTTAATGAACCACTTGTTGAGCTGGCTTCTGAATAATCTAAAGCAGAGTCTAAAGAATGGTCTAGAGACAATTCAATATTAGTCTCATAAAGATTAAGGCTTGAATCAATGGCCACGCCACCCTCTTCCCAGCGAATAGCAAGACCACCCACCAGCGGGTAACGACCCAAATGACTTACCGCGATCACAAATGCTTTTTCGGTATCACCCATACCAGCTAGATAATTCTTGTAGCCATCATGACCGGAATAGTCTGCACTCTGAGCCGCAAACTTATCACTGCCCATGGCTTGCCGTAAAAATCCTTTTCTCGAACTATAAACAACTGTCTCTATAGGCTCAGCAGTCGATGCGGATGTAAACGGTATAAGGGCTTTTATTTTATTTTTGCTTTCCGAACTAGAATCAACAGCAATACGCTTCATATACCGCATATTTTTTAAAAAATAGTCACCCGCCTGATAATTAATAGCCGAATCATGGTTAAGCATTGCCGATAATGTCTTGGCAAACTTAATAGGTAAGCCAAGAGATTCTGGAGTAATCACATGCTTGCCGAAGCGGCTACTCTGGCCAGAGGCTAGGGCGTAGAGCGTACCGGCTAAACCCTGCTCATCGCAGCGGGGTGATGACAGTTCTCCGTTTAGCTGATCATTGCCAATAAAATAGATGTCTCCAAGTTTGGCATTAGTTTTCTCAAAATCAATACTCGAGGCATTAAGACCAACTCCATCTACCCGTTCACCATAGGGGTCACACTGAGCAAATACTGCTGCACCCCAATCGATTAACGAAACGGTCTCAGTGTCTGGGTCAAACATAATATTGGAGGGTTTGATATCCCCATGGACTATCGGCGCTATTGGCGCTCTAGGCGCTGTGGGCACTTTCGGCGCTGCCGGTGCCATTGTTAGTTTAGGGGCTGAGATATCCCCCTGCTCACTTGACCCTCTTAAGCTGATTAAAATATCCGCCATCTGCGCCGCTATTTTCAAAATTAAACGGGGCGGTAGCTTTCCTCTTTGGCGGGCCAAACGCTCAAGATCAATACCTTTGGCCCGAGACATCATGAGAATTGATTGGCCGTTTACATTCTGAAACTCGATGAATTTAGGAATACCGGAATGTACTGCTTGGGACAGCATAAAGCCTTCATCTTCTAGGCGGTCTTGAATCTGTTGGGGTAATGTTATGCGGGCAAACTTAAAGACGTACTGCTGGTGTTCGGCATCTTTACCAGCAAAGACGAAGCCATAGGCGCCATTGCCGATTAATTCAATGTCACTAAACCCTAGGCTGGCCAGCTGGGATTGACAGAGCGTTAGCCAGCCCTTAAGTTTTGCGGCGTCCCTATGACTGAGTAGATAAAAGGATTGCTCTTCATTGATATAGAAGTGCTGTAAATTTTTGCTCTCTAGTAAACTCACAGCCGCCCTCTACCCCTCTTCAACGTAAAACATTTTTATTGATCCTATATACCTAACTGTAATCACAGACTAAAAATTAGACCATGGCAGTAAGCATTGTGGACGGTACCTCTAAATAGCTTTTCCACAGATTGCAAAACCTTGCAATGGTGCCGCCATCAATCACCCGATGATCTCCCGACCAGCTTACATTCATTATGCTGCGAGAAACTACATTGCCCTCATCATCAAATCGAGGTAACTGCTGGATTTTACCCAGTGCCGCAATAGCCACTTCTGGCATATTAATAATTGGAGTCGCTACTGTGCCGCCTATTGCACCAATATTTGAGATGGTTATGGTGCCACCTTTTAAGTCTGCTGGGCTTATTTTGCCACTGCGGGCAGCATCAACCAAGCGAGTTACTTCTCGAGCAATATCCAATATTCCAAGCTGCTCTACGTTCTTAATGTTAGGGACTAACAAGCCAGTTTTACCGTCAACGGCTAAACCAATATTATGATTGGCTCTATAGGTTAGTTCGGTAAGGTCTTCGTTGGGGCTGCTATTAATAATCGGAAACTCTTTTATTGCCAAAGACAGTGCCTTTATAAATAAGGGCATCATGGTGATTTTTAGATCATCAGTGGCATAGGTGTTTTTAAGGGTTTGCCGCAACTCAGCCAGCTCGGTGATATCGATTTCATCGACATAGGTAAAATGGGGAATACTGGCTACTGATGTGGCCATGCGCTCTGCCATGAGTTTGCGTACGCCTCTTATTGGCTCAACCCGATCAATACCGGTACTTAAAGGGGCTAATTGCCCAAGCTCTGGATCTGCAGATAAAAAATCTAAAACATCTTCCTTTAATACCCGGCCCTGTTTACCTGAGCCTGTAATTGTCCCTAGATCGAGATCATGTTCCCGAGCCATTTTGCGGACTGCTGGGGTGGTGAGAACCTTACTCTGATTAACATGTGTAGGTTTTTCCGTTGATACCACAGATTGCGAGCCCTCAGCTAGTAAAGAGCCGTCAGCGCCTGATAATGAGCCCTCAGCGATTAATGAAGCCCCCTCAATTTCAATCGCAAATAGCGCGCCATGAACCTTGGCGATATCGCCCTCAGCATAATAGAGCTTAGTAACACGACCGTTATACATAGAGGGAATCTCAACAATAGCCTTGTCGGTACTCACGTCTACAACAACCTGGTCCTCTTCGACCAGGTCGCCCTCTTTGACCTTCCATTCAATCACTTCGCACTCAACAATACCTTCGCCAATGTCCGGCAATATAAAATCTTTACTCATAAGTCTCTCCTTTTTTGCGGATTAATAGGCCAGGTTTGCCACAATGGCTTCATAAATTTTCAGGTAATCGGGCATATACTGTTTTTCATGAATTAGGGGGAAAGGTGTATCCAAACCCGTCACTCGCGTAATAGGCGCTTCCAAACTCAGAAAGCAACGCTCTTGAATCGTCGCGGCAATCTCACCAGCAAAGCCACCGGTCAATGGGGCTTCATGGCTAACCAGTAAACGGCCTGTCTTGGTTACCGATTCAGCAACGCAGTCTCGATCCCAGGGAAGTAACGATCTAAGGTCAATCACTTCGCAGGAAATACCCTCGGACTGGGCCAGTTCAGCGGCCTTATTGATCTGTACCACCTGTGCTCCCCAACCAACCAGAGTTATATCAGTACCCTGCTGAGCAACCTCTGCAACGCCTAACGGGATCTCATAGTCCTCATCTGGGACTTCCCCAACCGAGGCGCGGTAAATCGCTTTTGGCTCAAAAAAGATCACTGGATCAGGGTCGCGAATCGCCGCCAGCAACAGGCCCTTTGCCTGATAAGCATTACTGGGCATAACTACCTTAAGACCAGGTGTATGGCAGAAGTAGGCTTCTGGGGATTGGGAATGATAGAGCCCACCATCAATGCCACCACCGTAGGGTGTGCGAATGGTCAGGCCACCACAGTTAAATTCATCGCCACTTCGGTAGCGGAATTTGGCGGCTTCGTTAACGATTTGATCAAAGGCGGGGAAAATGTAGTCGGCAAATTGAATTTCTGCCACGGGCGTTGAGCCTTGGGCTGCCAGACCAATAGCAAAGCCAATAATACCCTGCTCGGTAAGGGGCGTATTAAAACAGCGAGCGCGTCCATATTTTTCCTGCAGGCTGCTGGTGGCTCTAAATACACCACCAAACTTACCGATATCCTCACCCAAGCAAACGACTTTTTCGTCCTTGGCCATGGCCAAATCCAGCGCGCTATTTACGGCCTGGAGTAGATTCATTCTAGTGGTAGTTGGGTTAGTAGCACTTTTAGAAATGTCGGTCATAGCCCGCCCTCCCCATGTGCTCGATAATTATCTGGGTATTTAGCAACATGGTCTTCAAGGCTCGCTAACTGCTCTTTTAGGTGAGCAGGTGGTGTTTTATAAACATCAGAAATCATATCTTGGAAAGGAGCCTTAGGGCGTTTCTCTGCCAACTTTAGTTCGGCGAGAATTTCACTGCGGAACGTTTTATGCTCTGCGATATCAGTCTCTTCATCCCACCAACCCAGCTTGATCAGCCAGTTTTTCATTCGGTTAACCGGGTCTTTTTCGAACCACTCTTTCTCTTCATCGGCACTGCGATAACCACTAGGGTCGTCTGAGGTTGAGTGGGCACCCAACCGGTAACTCATCGTTTCGATTAACACTGGGCACTGGTCTGTCATCGCTATCTTGCGGGCCTCCACGGCAGCGGCATAAACAGCCAAAATATCATTACCGTCAACACGTATGGTTTTGATCCCGTAACCAACACCTCGTGGGGCAATGCCATCCCCAGCATATTGTTCCGAGGCGGGCGTAGAAATGGCGTAGCCATTGTTGCGAGCCAGAAAGACCACTGGGCAAGACAGCACGGCGGCCATATTAAGGCCGGCATGAAAATCCCCTTCCGAGGCGGCTCCCTCACCAAAGAAACAAAGAGTACAGGCTTTCTTGCCTGCCAGCTTTTGCCCGTAGGCATAGCCTGCAGCCTGGGGGATTTGAGTGGCCAGGGGAGAGCTGATGGTCATAAAATTAAGATCACGAGAGCCATAATGAACAGGCATTTGGCGACCCTTACCTAAGTCTTTACTGTTGCTGAATAGTTGATTCATAAACTGTTCGGTACTGAACCCACGGAAACGCAGAGCGGCCTGCTCTCGGTACTGGCACATCACCATGTCATCTCCAGAGAATGCAGCGATAGCACCGATCACCGATGCCTCTTCGCCAGTACAGGTTATGTAAAAACTCACTCTACCCTGACGCTGGGCACCCACCATGCGTTCGTCCAACATGCGGGTATAAAGCATGTCCCGATAGATTTTGGTGCCAAGCTTTTTATCCATATTCGGCTGTTGAGCCCCTTTAGCCAAAGTGCCATCCGGTCGCAGCAGCGACAACGTCGGAATCTTAAGTGCTGAGCTATCTAAGAAATTTAGGCTCGACGTTTCTGTCTTTGCACCCGGGTTACTTTTTTTGACCATATACCACCTCTTATCCATCTTTTTCGGGCTATTTCAGAGTCTTACTCAGATCTAGCACCCATGTTGTAAGGCTGAATTAACCGGCTAAAATTATCATGCTAAAGCCTAGAGAATCCTGCCAAACTCCCTCGACTGCATGATCAGATTGGATTGTTTATTGCGTGCGAATCACCATAATCGATTATTTATTGCGCCAATTGGTCTACACTTGGTTTAACTGATGAAATAAATGGTTTTTAGTGAGGCTGGCGTCAAAATTCTATCGCCATAGATATTGAGTTTTATACTGGCTGCAATGCCTAACTTCCCAGTAGTAAATATAGAACATGGATGCTCTTAGCAGAGGGATAAATTGCAATGCCATTGAGAGAAACGCCTTAAAGAGCAACGCCAATAACCAGCAGAGGAGTCAAGCCAATGATCGACTACAAATTAGATTCCATCGATTGGAAGATACTCAATATCCTGCAATCCGATGCAGGGATATCTAATATCGAACTGGCGGATCAGGTATGCCTGTCCCCTTCACCCTGTTCAAGGCGCGTGAAAAACTTGGAATTACTGGGCTATATTAGTCGCAGAGTTACTCTATTAGATCCGCAAAAAGCGGGACTGCCAGTAACAATATTTATTCAGGTCACATTGCATCACCACGCTAAAAAGGACATGGACCGTTTTGCCAAACAGGTTCTCGACTGGCCCGAAGTCATGGAATGTTATTTGATGACTGGCGATTTTGATTATCTGATTCGTGCTGTCACACCGGACCTACAGACCTACCAAACCTTTCTTGATGAAAAGCTCACGGCAGTAGAGGGAATTGACCATATTAAAAGCAGCTTTTCTCTCAAACCAATTTGCTACAAGACAGAACTGCCTTTGGGGCATTTGATTTAGACTCTGATTAAAAGCCATTTAGAGTTTGATCGATAACAAAAAGCGAATAAAAAAAAGATTATAGGATAGGTAGGTTCAACTGCCCTGCTGCGCGGCTAGACTTGGTAAATTGCTGGCGCGCCAACTTAATTTTCTGGTCCTGATCATCTGTCAAATCCGCAATTTTTGCCGCATCTGCCAGTCGCGTCCGCAGTCCGGTTTGATTAGCCACCTGAATCGCCAGTCCTGGGCGCACATTCAACTCTAGAAGCATTGGGCCACCATGGCGATCTAACACAACATCTGCCCCTAAATAGTCCAAGCCAGTCATCCCTCCGCAGCTGACCGCTAAGTCGAGCACCTGCTGCCAATGAGGAATACACAAATCATCAAAACCAATCCCCGTGTCTGGGTGCTGGTACACAATACGGCTATGCTGCACAGCACAAATACTTCGGCCCGTGCCTATATCTATACCCACACCCACAGCGCCCTGATGCAGGTTTGCCTTACCATCTGAAGCCAGGGTAGCGCAGCGCAACATTGCCATTACGGGCACGCCATGAAAAACAATGATGCGCAAATCTGGTGCACCTTCAACCGTATAGTCTTTGAGTATCGGATCAAAGTCGATTAGTGCCTCAATCATGGCCTTGTCATTGCGGCCGCCCAAACTATAGAGCCCGGCGAGAATATTGGAGGTGTGGCGTCGTATCTCCCGTTCATCTATCTCTACACCGCTAGACTTAATAAACCCCTCACCACTGCGGCCGGTAACCACCAAAATACCCTTGCCACCGCTCCCTTGGGCAGGTTTTATAACAAAGCTATCGCAGCCGGCTAGTTTTTGATCCATGGATCTTATTTGCGACTGTAACTCGATGGTGCCATAGAGCTCTGGTACAGAAATGCCCCGACTTAGGGCTGCGCTTTTAGTCTCTAGCTTATTATCGGCAAGGCGATAATTTTTTCTTTTGTTATAGCTACCAATAAAACTAATGTTACGGCGGTTCATGCCCAGTATTCCAAGGCGACGAAGTTTTGCTGGAGACACCAGCTGAATCATTGGCCTTTGCCCATATCACGAAAGCGATATAACTCAGACAAACGAAAGCCTGTGTATTTGCCCAACAGTAAAATTAACCCCAGCAGGCTAAGCATGAGCTCGGGGAAATTAAAGGTTAGGTGAGCGACCAAAGTATTGGACATAGCCATATAGGCCAGCACTGCCACTAGCAAACTACCGCCTCCCCGCACCAACACCTCGTGGCCCCCTTCCTCTTCCCAAAGAATCGACATGCGCTCTATGGTCCAGGCCACAATAACCGTAGGGAAAAATGTTACTGTCAGTGCCTGATCTAGGCCAAGCTTGTAACTCACCACAGCCAACACCGCCATCAATAGAATAACTACAATAATCACCGCTGCTACTCGGGATACCAGCAGTAAATTCAGGCGACTCAAATACGACCGAATCCATATGCCAATACCTACCAAACCAATAAATATCAGCAAGCCTATAAACAATGTGGTTTGAATAAACGCCAGGGCAATTAACACAGGCATAAACGTCCCAGAGGTACGAATAGCCACTAAGATTCTCATCACCACAACAACCAAGGCCGCAACCGGTATCAGCAATAACCCCTTAAAAATACCCTGCTGTTCTACTGGAAGCGCGTAGATGGAGAAATCTAAAAAGTCGACCTCTGGGGATCTCTGTCCCATACTAATGACTGTTTTTACGGGCAAGCGATTACTCACTAGGGCAAACTCTAAACTTGAATTGCGCCCTCCTATAACATTGAGAATCGCCCCATCACCACGCTGCCAAATAAAGAAATTGTCAGGTAGCCCAAGGGTCGCTGTAAGAGGGTCAAAGACCACCCAATTCAAGCCATTGTGAACTTTAATTAGGGAACTCAATGTCTGGCGGCGACGGCCATCTTCTAAAACAATGCCGCGCATTCTGTGGGCGGTTATTCCGCGGTAGCCCAGTACATCCGTTATCAGACGGATGTTATCTTCACGATAGGAACTCAGTAGAAACAAGGCGTCTTGGTCTGGTGACTGTTCATTGAACTCCTGAATCAACAGGCTCGTAAAGCTCTCTGGCCCAGATGACTTTTTCCCTAGCTTTGCCACAAGACGATCCATGGCAGCTAGCTGGTCATTCTCCAACAATGGTGCAATGGCATCAGAAACCCTCATGGCAGGCAATACCTGCGGTTCTAG
>Ga0307998_1000739_pt1 | contig 18227 bp, 17 predicted proteins | sample Davwhametageno37_FD_203147 | JGI IMG/M metagenome (GOLD analysis project Ga0307998, IMG submission 203147) | Marine microbial communities from Davis Island wharf, Antarctic Ocean - #37 | ecosystem: Environmental > Aquatic > Marine > Unclassified | place: Antarctic Ocean: Davis Island wharf... | reverse complement strand
GCATCAAGTATTTTATGTCTTACAAATTCATCTGAATACCTTAATCCATCTTCATTAATAATTTTATATTCATCAAGTACTATTGCATTATCAAGTGAGCCGCCCCTTGCTAATCCATTTGTTCTTAGATACTCAACTTCTTGCATAAACCCAAATGTTCTAGCTCTACTAATATCTTTAATATATGAATCCCTGAAGAAATCTATACTTACATGACTATCCTTATCATTAAACGCTGGATGAGGAAAATCAATCATAAAGTCAATAATAAAGCCTTGATGAGGCTCAAATTTTGCTACCTTTTCCCCATCCGATACCTCAATTAATTCATTAATTACAACAAATTTTTTAGATTGCTTTTGTTCTTTAATTTTTGCAGATTTTATTAAATGAATAAATGCAATTGAACTGCCGTCCATGATGGGAATCTCTGAACCATTAACATCTATAATAATATTATCGATACCTGAAGCAGAAAGAGCTGACATAATATGCTCAACTGTTGAAATTTTGAATTTGTCGGTTCCAATTGTTGAGCATAATTTAGTTTCAGTTACCATGAATGGAGATACATGAATTTTTATTGGTGTTTCTAGATCACTCCTAGTAAAAACTATCCCTTGATCCTCATCGGCCGGGTGCAATGTTAAATTTACTTTTTCGCCTGTATGGAGTCCTACGCCTGTTGTAGTTACTGAATTTGTGATTGAACGTTGAAGTATCATTTAGTTTTTCTTAGATATGCTGGAATGTCATACTGGTCATCACTGAAATTCCTCTGTTGTTCGAGGGCTTCTTCTGAATTATTACTAAATACGTTTAACTCTTCACCATCATCTTTAATATCACTTGAATTTGATGTTTCTGTCTCATCATAAGTATATTGAGAAGTTAAATTTACCGAATTTTGGGATTCAATATTAGTATCTGATAACCCAGTTGCAACCATTGTTACCCTAATACCACTTGCATTAGAATCATCAATTACATTTCCCACTATAATATTTGCATCTTCTGCAGCATATTGCTTAACTACATTCATAATTTCAAAATATTCTTTCATTTTGAAGTCTTGGCTAGCAGAAATATTTACCAATATACCTTTAGCATTATTTAAGTTTACATCCTCAAGAAGTGGGCATGCCATGGCATCTTTAGCTGAAATTAATGCGCGATCTGAACCTTCTGCATAGCCTGATCCAATCATTGCCATACCCATCTCACTCATTACTGTTTTAACATCTGCAAAGTCTACATTTATAAGGCCGGGACTATTGATAATTTCAGCAATACCCGCAACCGCACTTAAAAGAACATCATTAGCAGCACCGAATGCGTCAATAAATGTAACATCCTCACCCAGCACTCCCATTAACTTTTCATTTGGTATAACAATTAACGAATCAACATAATTAACTAATTCACTAATACCGTCCTTAGCAACCTGACTCCTACTTCCTTCAAAATCAAAAGGCTTTGTAACAACCGCAATAGTAAGAATTCCTAATTCTTTTGCAATTTGTGCAATTACGGGCGTAGCTCCAGTTCCAGTTCCACCCCCCATTCCTGCTGTAATAAAAAGCATATCTGCGCCATCAATTGCTTCAATAATTTTTTCTCTATCATCTATTGCTGCCTGTTTACCAGTATCGGGCCTTGAGCCTGCCCCTAAACCTTTTGTAAGAAGTTCACCAATTTGTATGATAGAGCTAGCTTGACTCTTTTTTAGTGCCTGGAGATCAGTATTTATACACATAAATTCGACACCCATTACATTCTTTTCAATCATATGGTCTACCGCATTTCCCCCACAGCCACCTACACCAACAACTTTTATATTAGCTTCCTGTGATTTTTGTTCAACTACTTCAAACATATGTAACTCCATGTTTCATTAAAAATTTCCCTGAAACCACATTTTCATTCTCTTGAAAATATGGCTTACTGAATTTCCATTTAATTTATAATTTAACTGTTTTTCAAGATCATCTCTACCTATTTTAAGTAAGCCAATTCCGGTAGCGTATCTTGGATTTTCTACAACCTGTAATAGTCCATCAACATCTCTAGGTACACCTATTCTTACGGGCATATTGAAAACAGTTTCACCTAGATTAATCATCCCCTTCATCATTGATGATCCACCTGTTATAACAATACCAGATGCAATAGCATTCCCCATTCTACTTCGATGTAATTCATTTCTAACCAACTCATATAGCTCTGTAATTCTAGGCTCAATTACTTGCGATAATCCTTCGGCTGTAATTTTTTTGGGTTCACGGCCATCAACAAGTGGAATTGCTATTTGTTCATTTGCTGATGCCATATAAGAAACAGCAGAGCCATGGGCAATCTTAATATCTTCTGCTGATTGTGTTGGGGTTCTGAAGGCAACAGCAATATCATTAGTAATATGATCTCCAGCAATAGGGATAACTGCGGTATGTTGTATTGAGCCATTTTTTATAATAGCTATATCAGTAGTTCCACCCCCAATATCAACCAGACAAACTCCTAACTCTTTTTCATCTTTAGTTAATACAGCTTCACTTGAAGCTATTGGTTGAAGAATTAGCTCTACTACCTCCAATCCACATCTTTTTATACATTTGATAATATTTTGTGCGGCTGTGATAGCACCAGACACTATATGCACCTTAACTTCTAGGCGCATACCACTCATACCTAGAGGTTCACGTATATCATGTTGATTATCGACTATATATTCCTGAGTTAGTATATGAAGTAATTGCTGGTCCGGCGGTAGTGATATTGCCTGCGCAGTTTCAATAACCCGATCAACATCCATCTGTGATACCTCAGAATCTTTTACCATGACCATGCCATGTGCATTTACACTTTGAATATGGCTTCCAGCAATACCTGTATAAACATCCTTGATCTTACAGTCAGCCATTAATTCAGCCTCCTCAATAGCACGCTGAATTGCTTGCATGGTACTTTCGATATTTATAACAACACCCGCCTTTAAACCTTTTGAGACGTGCTGTCCTAGACCTATTATCTTTAAAATGCCGTCAGACTGAAGTTCAGCTACAATAACCACGATTTTTGATGTTCCAACATCCAAAGCAACTATTGTATTTTTCTCTTCTTTATTATTGATCATAAAATATTTTTTTCTTTAGGCTTGATAGTGAGTCTTTCATTTAATTTTTTTACAGAAAATCCATCTTTATAACGAAGATCAACATATTCAATTCTATTTTTTAATTCTGCAAGAATATTTTGATAATTATCTGTAAATAAGTTTAATTTCTTAATAATATTGTCTTTACCTAAAATAACCCTCACATTATTATCAGTAGTTATTTCCCATGACAATCTTTCAGACAAAGAGATTGTACCAACTTGCATCAATTCTTTACTAAGTATTTTGTTCATTTTCACATATTTTAATGTTATTTTTTTTGCAAAACGCTTATACCCTATAAAACTTGGTAGATCCTCCTGGGTCGCGGCATTAAATATTTCCCCGTGACTGTTAACTAACCCAATCCTCCCCCATCGAGCAATAGGTTTATGCTCCTCAATAGTAACCTCAAGAGTATCTGGCCACTTTCTCCTTATAGCAATCTCCCGAACCCATGCAAGCTTCTTAAATGCATTCCTTGTATGCTCTAAGTTAATTGAGAAAAAATTACCCTCAACATACTCATTAGCAATTAAATCAACTTGCTCCTTATCAATATGTTGATATTGACCTTTTATTGATATCTCTTTTATTGGTAAATCTGCTCTTGCTAACAATTGAAGAGCTATAAAAATAGAAAATAAAAAAATAAAGAAATAAATTATCAACGTAATTTTTTTAAGATTTTCTAATATGCTAAGCACAACTTGTCTCAAGTATTTTAAGGGTTAATTCTTCAAAACTAATTCCCGCATTTTTTGCTGATAGAGGCACGAGGCTGTGACTTGTCATTCCAGGGATTGTATTAATCTCAATGATAAAAAAATTATTATTAGTATCTATTATAAAATCAACTCTTCCCCAGCCTTTGCAGCCAAGTAAATTAAATGCTCTTAGACTAATTTTATTTGCTTCTTCGATAATATTTGATGATAAATCAGTTGGGCAAATAAATTTTGTGTCGTCTCTTTTATATTTGGCTGCATAATCATAAAATTCTGTCATTGTTTGAATTTCGATTACCGGCAATATTCTTTGACCCACAATAGGTAAAGTGTATTCTCTGCCAACAACCATTTTTTCAGCAATAACATTGTTATCAATAATAATTGCCTCTTCGAATGCTCTAATAAATTCATTCTCTGAATTTACTTTATTAATACCAATACTCGAGCCAGAATTTGCTGGCTTAATAAAAAATGGTAAATTTAACGTATTAATAATTTTTTCATAATCATCTCTACCCTCAACTCTTAAGAATTCTGGAGTACCTAAATTATTATCTCTCCATATTGACTTTGAGATTAATTTGTCCATCCCCTTTGCTGAGGCAGATGTTCCGCTACCCGTATATGGAATACTCATCTCATCAAGGATACCCTGGACTTTACCATCTTCGCCATCTTTACCATGAAGACAAATAAATGCTCTATTAAAAAAATTTTCTTTTAAATCATTTAAGTCATAAAACACTGGGTCAATTGGATGCGCATCTATATTCATACTATTCAGAGCGGCTAATACAGCATTACCACTTTGAAGAGAAATTTCTCTTTCATTAGATGTGCCTCCCAGTAGCACAGCTACTTTTCCAAAATTATTGCCCAAATTTAATACTCCCCAATAATTTTAATTTCAGTCTCTAAGCGAATCTCTGTAATATCTAAAACTTTCTTTATTGTGTAACTAATTAATTCTTCAATATCAAATGCAGATGCATCGCCTAAATTGATAATAAAATTTGCATGTTTTTTAGATATTTGAGCCCCTCCTATTGTGAATCCCTTTAGGTCACATTCTTCAATTAATTTTGCTGCGAAATGATTTGGGGGGTTTCTAAATGTAGAGCCAGCTGTTGGCCAATTTAATGGCTGTGATTCTTTTCTTTTTTTTAGTAGTAACTTAATATCTCTCTCAGCATCCTCTTTTATTCCACTAGGAAATTGCATCCATGCAGCCAAAAAATATTCATTTTTATTCTTCTTATTAGTTACTTTTCTGTACTGAGTAATATATTCATTTTTAGCTCTTTTGAATTGTTTTCCTTCTTCATCAATGACTAAAACATTCTCAACAAAATCCCATGTTTCGGAACCATAACATCCGGCATTCATTGCTAATGCACCACCGATTGTCCCAGGTATACCTGCTAAAAATGCTGAATGTAAAAAACTATTTCTTGCAATAAATTTGGCCAATTTTGAGCAGCTAACTCCTGCCTCAGAATAAAAATAATTATTCTCAATATTTATCTCTGTAAGTCCACCATGCATAATAATTACAGTGCCTTTAACTCCTCCATCTCTTATAAGTAAATTAGAGCCTAATCCAATGAATGTGAAAGGAGGCGTAAGCTTCTTATTACTAATACCTTCTGAAAGCATAGCCTTGTCGGCGCAAATATATAATTTCTCTGCTATACCGCCAACTTTCCAACTATTATATTTTTTTAGAGAGATGTCATTATAAATAGTATTTTTTTTCATTATTTAAGCAAGCCAATAAATTCTTTAGCAAAATTACTGATTGATCCAGCTCCCATAACAATCAAAATACTCTTATCAGATATATTATCTGAAATTATTTTCTGGGCATCATTAAAACTCTCAAGATAAAAATTTTCCTCCTTATTCATATCTTTTAGTATTTTAGATGATGAAAAATTTTCTATTGGCTGCTCCCCTGCAGGATAAATATCAAATAAGAATAATTTCTCTGGTATTTTAAGTATCTCTATAAAATCCCCATAGCAGTCCCTTGTCCTGGAGAATCTATGCGGCTGAAATACTAACGATATCTCTTTACCTGGGAATCCTTTTTTTGTCGCTTCAATAACTGCCTTAATCTCAGTCGGATGATGACCGTAATCATCAATAACCATGATTTCTTTTGTTCCAATTTTTATATTTTTATATATGTCGTAGCGTCTTGATACACCTTGAAAGTTCAATAGTGCTAATTGAATATCTTTGATTGTCACCCCATTATCTAATCCAATTGCAATTGCTGCCAATGAATTATTTACATAATGTATACCTGGTAAATTAATCGTCACATCAAAGTCAGTTTTTTTAAAGCATTTATCAATCACTGTAAATGACATTTTTTCTTCAAAATGGTTAATATTCACAGCTTGTATCTGTGCATCAATAGCAGTGCCATAGGTTATAATTGGTCTGGCAATTAATGGAATTATACTTTTAACCTCAATGTCATCTAGGCATAAAAAAACTGTTCCATAAAATGGCGTTTGATGAATAAAATCTACGTATGTTTTTTTTAATCTCTCGAAGTCACCTTGGTATGTTTCCAAGTGATCACTATCTATGTTGGTTACAACTGCATCAATTGGATTTAAATGTAAAAAAGAAGCATCTGATTCATCTGCCTCAACAATAAATAACTCACCCAAGCCAAGCTTTGCATTCACATTGATTACATTCAGCCTTCCCCCAATTACATAGGTAGGGTCTAGATTACCTTTTGATAAAATAGCAGCTGTCATACTAGTTGTAGTAGTCTTCCCATGGGTTCCAGCAATGGCTATTCCCTTTTTAAATCTCATCAACTCTGATAGCATTTCAGCCCTAGGAATAATTGGAATTTTTTTATTTTGAGCCGATTTAATTTCAGGGTTTGTATCTTTAATTGCGCTTGATACAACCAACACGTCAACACTTATAATATTTTTTTCACTATGGCTCGGATAAATATTTATACCTAACCTAATTAGATTATCAATAATAACTGACTTACCCAAATCTGATCCTGTTACTGAAAATCCCAGATTATGCATAACCTCGGCTATACCTGACATACCAGAACCACCAATACCAACAAAATGTATATTCTTTATTTTATTTTTCATGACCTAATACTTTCAATACAGTAATCAAATATGTCTTTTGCTGCATTCTGTCTTTTTTTATTTTTTACGCTCAAGGCCATTATGAGGCATTCCTGACGAGTTATATTGTTTAGTATGGACTGTAATTCCAGCATCATATTCTCTTGGAGAATAATAAAGCCACCCCTTTTATTTTTGATAATTTTTGCATTAAAGAGTTGGTGATTATCAACTGCATAAGGATATGGTAATAAAATACTTGCAATCCCTACCTCACAAATCTCACTTACCGTAAGGGCGCCAGATCTCGCAATAACTAAATCAGCCCATTCATATTTTTTATCCATATCATGAATAAACCTTTTGATTTCAACCTTAAGATTAAAGCCTGCATAATTTTTTACCAGCTCATCATGGTGCTTATCTCCAGACTGATGAATTATTGTAATTGCTTTCTTTTGACCTACGGCGTCAAATATTTTTGGTAAATGATCGTTAAACTGTTGCGCACCCAAACTTCCTCCAAGGACCAATATTCTTAGCGGGCCCTTTCTTCCAGAAAGCCTTTTGGATGGATTATTTACCTTATATAACTCCTCTCGAATTGGGTTTCCTATTTCATGCATACTTTTTATGTCTGTTTTAAGCCCAGAAAAACTAATATTTGAGATTATATTCATTACTTTATTACTCAAACCCACTAAAGCATTTTGCTCATGAATGATAAGATGTACGCCTAATATCTTTGCCCCAATTGCTACTGGCACAGAAATATAACCTCCCATAACTAAAACAACTGAAGGGTTCCATTTCCTAATTACCTTAATCGCTTGATAAGTTGCGTAAGTAAGTACAAATGGCAACTTTAGCCATCTCTTTATTCCTTTGCCTCTAAAGCCCTGCATATTGATTTGATTAAATTGAATTTCTTTTTTATTTAATAAAGAATTCTCCATTCCTTCATGCGTACCCAACCATGAAATTTTAAAATTCTTTTCCTTAAAATAATCAGCTACAGCTAAACCGGGATAAATATGTCCGCCAGTTCCAGCAGCAGCAATTAGTATATGTTTGTTATTTATAATACTGACCTCTCATATTACTTCTATTATCGTGATCAATTCTTAAAATAATTGCAAGGGCAACCATATTTACTAAAATTCCAGTTCCTCCATAGGACATAAGTGGGAGTGTGATGCCTTTTGTAGGTACTGCTCCTAAATTTACCCCCATATTAATTATGCCCTGAACTGCGAACCAAATTGCAATACCTTGTGCCATGAGAGCTGAGAAATGTTTCTTATTCTGTATTGACTCCTTTGCAATACCAAATATCTTTAATACTAAATAAGAAAAAAGTCCAATGACAATGGCAACTCCAAATAAACCAAATTCTTCTCCTAGAATAGCTAATAGAAAATCTGTATGTGCATCAGGTAAATATCCCATTTTTGCTACACTTCCACCTATACCAACACCAAAAAACTCTCCTCGGGCAAAAGCCATTAATGCATTAGTAAGTTGATATCCCATAGAGCCAAAAGGGTCAGACCATGGATCTAACCATCCCTCAATTCTTTTTAATTTATAAGGGCTAGTTATGATTAAAAAATAGATACTAATTGGCGCTAAAATTATTAATCCTGTGATAACCTTATACGAAATACCTCCTAAGAATAAAATCCCCATTGCAATCATTGTAATCACAGCTAGTGCTCCAAAATCTGGTTGCCTAAGTAGTAAGATTCCTGTTAACACTATTACTCCTAGCATCGGTAGAAAACCTTTCACAATTGTCCTCATTTGCTTTGATTTTCTCAAAACATAATCAGAGGCGTACATCACCGTAAATAGCTTAACTAGCTCAGATGGCTGAAAATTGACTATACCCAGTGGAATCCACCGCTTTGATCCTTTAACATCAACCCCTATGACCAACACAATAATTAATAATATGATGCCTAATATAAATAAAAATGGGGCCATTTTCTGCCAAAAATAGACAGGTATTAAAAATGTAATATACCCAAAAATAAATCCGATTATTATATAAGTTGATTGCCTCAATAAATAATAATAATTCTGATAATCTAATGATTTCCGGGATGCGGCTATATCAATAGAGGCTGAATAAACCATCACCAAGCCAATTCCAAGTAACAGTAATGATGTCCAAATTAACCCATAATCTACACTAGGTATATTGTATTTTTTTTGGAATGAGAATATTTTCATGATTAAAAGTTAGCTACGATTGACTTAAAGTCATCGCCTCTCTCGATATAGCTTCTATACATATCATAACTTGCACAAGCTGGTGCTAACAATATAATATCGCCCGAGTCTGCATCCTTAAAAGCTTGGTGGGTTGCTTCCTTCATAGTAGTGAGTGTTTTTATTTCAACTTCTTTTAAATTCTTACACGCATTTTGAATTAGCTCAGCATCTTTACCGATTAAATAAAGTTTTTTTATCTTATTTTTAAGAGCCTCGGAGAGTGAAGAAAGATTTTGATTTTTACTATCACCACCTACAATTAAAAAAATATTTTTTCCTTTAAATGCATTAACCGCAGCAATTGCAGACGAGATATTAGTAGCCTTAGAGTCGTTATAAAAATTGATTCCATTGACTTCCTTTACCCACTCTAGGCGATTGTTTATTATTGGAAATTTCTTAAGTGTACTATCAATTTCATTAAATTTATTGTCAAATTGTTTAAATGTTGCGATAGCAGCCATAATATTTAATTGGTTATGCTTGCCTAATAAATTTACATCAGTTATGTCAACTTTTAGACCTGAATGATCAACAATATATTTCTTATTTTCTTCGTCTTTAATACCATATGCATTTTTATTTTTATTTTTATTTATACACTCAGAAAATACAATTGCATCTTCATAATTCCATTCCTTCATTACCAAATCATCGGCACATATAATTTTTTTATTTGAATGTTCTAGTATTGAGTATTTCGCCTTAACATAATGGTCAAAAGTATCATATCTATCCATATGATCTTCTGTAATATTGAGTATTACTCCAACATCAAAATATAATTTATTTTTTATTTCTAGCTGAAAACTAGACAGCTCTATAATAATTATATCGAGATCAGTTACGTTTTTAATCTCTAGTACTGGCAAGCCAATATTTCCAGCAGCAACCGCCTTATATCCTGCTTTAATAAAAAGATACTCTAATAATTTACAAACTGTTGTTTTTCCATTTGTGCCAGTCACACCGATAACTTTTGTTTTTTCCTGATTAATTTCTTCAGAAAATAGTGTCAGGTCATTGATAACAGGAATTTTATTTTTTTGAGCATCCTTAAGAACAGGGTTTCTTAAATCTATGCCGGGACTTACTACTATACAATCTATGTTTTTGAGGTATTTTTCCTCTAATGGCCCATTATAATAATTAGCAATACTGATGTTTTTTAATTTTTCCCTAGTATCGAGAATTAATTCTTTAAAATCATAAACTGAAATACATATATTTTTATCTTTTAGAAAATTAACGACTGAATATCCAGTTTTACCCATCCCTACTATTAAGACATGATTAAATTTATCTGTAATCATTATCTAATTTTTAAACTGGCTAGACCAATTAGAACTAGCATCATAGTAATAATCCAAAATCGAACTACAACCTGAGTTTCTTTCCATCCCTTTTTCTCGTAATGATGGTGGAGTGGTGCCATTAAGAAAATTCTTTTGCCAACTCCGAATCTTTTTTTAGTATAACGAAAGTAGGATACTTGGAGCGCTACCGAGATTGTTTCGACAACAAATACACCCGCCATAATCATTAAAACAATTTCTTGCCTTACGATAATTGCAATTGTCCCCATTGCAGCACCAATTGATAATGAGCCTAAATCACCCATAAATACCTCTGCAGGGTATGCATTAAACCATAAAAAGCCTAAACCTGCTCCCGCAAGAGCTGCACAAAAAATTGTCAGTTCTCCAGCGCCCTGAATATATGGAATACTTAAGTAAGATGAAAAAATTGTGTTGCCACTTAGATAGGCAAAGAGTCCAAGTGCGCTAACTACCATTACAGCTGGCATTATCGCTAAGCCATCTAGGCCGTCTGTTAGATTGACTGCATTACTGCTTCCTACAATCACAATATATGCGAGCAAGATAAAACCTGTTGCACCCAAGGGGATACTTACATCTTTAAGAAAAGGTATTAGGAGTTCTGTTGACTCTGGAGTTGTAGCGGTTAATAAGATGTATACAGCAACGCTAAATCCGACAAATGATTGGAGTCCATATTTTTGTAATGCAGATAGTCCATCTGCTTTTTTATTCTTAATCTTACTGTAATCATCTATTAAGCCAATTAGAGCGAATGCAATGGTCACAATAATCAACAACCAAATATAACGATTACTTAAATCAGCCCATAATAATGTCGAAATTAAGATAGAAATTAAAATTAATCCCCCTCCCATTGTCGGAGTACCTGTTTTTATAATATGAGCTTCAATTCCATCTGTTCTGACGTACTGACCAAAGCTATAATCACCTAATTTCTTAATAAACCAGGGGCCTAAAACAAATGAAATGATGAGCGCTGTAATAATTGCAAGTACTGCCCTTATTGATATATAGCTAAAAACATTAAAGAAGCTGTACTCTTTAGCTAACCAACTAAATAAATCTAATAACATATTATCTCCCTTATATTTATACTAACTATATGATTATATTAATAATTTCTTCCATTTTCATTGATCGAGAGCCTTTTACAAGCAGAGCACTATCTTTTTTCATTACAACTCTTAATTCTTTAATTAAGCTTTCCTTTGAATTATGCCAGCTTCCATACTGAATATTATTTGTTATTGGCTGCTGCATTTCTGCTCCAATTGCTAGTGTGTAACTAATTCCTGAATTATTAATATATTTGATTATATCGTTATGAAATTTTTGACTTTGCTCTCCTAATTCCGCCATATCTCCTATTATCAATATTTTATGTAGCCTACTGTGTGAAGCAAGAACGTCGATGGCAGCCATCATCGATGATGGATTTGAATTATAACTATCATCAATAATCATTGCGCCATTTATTGCATACTTCATTTCTAGCCTACCAGGCATTCCCTTAACTGATTCAATTCCTTTCTTGATTGAGTTAATTGAAATTTCTAGAGTTTGAGCCACTCCAATAGCAGCCATAATGTTCATTATATTATGATTACCAATTAGGTTGCATTTAGCATCTAAAAATTTATCTAATAAAAAATATCGAGTAATTAAGTTATTTTTAGCATTACAAGAAATATCAGATTTATTTCTCATACCAAATGTAGTAATTTTTGTGGACGAGATATCTTTAGCTAAAAATTCAAAATATATGTCATCTCTCGGTAATATTACAAAACTCTTATTTGAGATATTTGCTAAGATTTCTTTTTTTGCCGCAGCAATTTCATCTTTTGATTCAAAATTTTCTATATGTGCCTCTCCAATATTTGTAATTACTGCAATATCAGGAGGGGCTATCCTTGTTAGCTCTTCAATCTCACCCTTATGATTCATTCCCATTTCAAGGATAGCTATTTTATGCTCTTCATTGAGTCTTAAAATTGTTAATGGTAGACCAATGTCATTATTAAAATTTCCATGCGTAATTAACAATTCTTCTTCGGAATATTCTTGCTGAAGAATAGATGCAATAATTTCTTTTGTGGTAGTTTTTCCATTGCTTCCTGTAATAGCAATGACTTTTGGATTTATTTTTTTCAAAATAAATCCTGCTATTTTTTTTAGGAATTCTTTACCGTTTTTTACATAGAAGACATTAGGTGCAAGATATTCTTTATTTGATGTAAATACTATGGATGCACCATTTTTTATTGCATCAGGGACAAAATTATTTCCATTAAATTTTTCCCCTTCAATAGCAATATAAGCATCGCCTTTTTTTATTGTCCGAGAATCAATTGAAAAATTAAATATTACCAGGTCATTATTTATATTACTCCCAGGAAGCTCTATAAAAGACGATAAGTCATTTAATGTTATTTTTAACATCGAATTATATTTTTCCTAATATTATCTAGTGCAATTTTCTTATCAGAAAATGGATATTTTTTCCCTTTTATCTCCTGGTAACCTTCGTGTCCTTTTCCAGCAATTAATAGAATATCATTCTCATCCATACTTTCTATTGCGTAAATAATAGCTTCCTCTCTATTCTCAAATATTTTGGAGGGGATATTAATATATTTACTTATCTCATCAATAATATCAATCGGGCTCTCATCCCTAGGATTGTCAGATGTAATAATTACATTATCTGCCAGTTGATTTGAAATCTCGGCCATTTCTTTTCTTTTCCCTTTATCTCTATTTCCCCCGCAACCAAATAGTAACGTGAGATTTTTTGGATTTCTTTGCTTTAAAGCCTCTAAGATATTTTTTAATGCATCGGGAGTGTGTGCATAATCAATATATACATTTGGTTGATTTTTAGAATTTAGATTAATAACCTCAGCCCGACCATCTACAATGGGAATATTACTTACAACAAATTGTATGTCTTTTATTGTAATTTTGAGCTTTAGAAGGCACCCAATAACTCCAAGAAGATTATATAGATTGTATCTACTAAAAATTGGAGCATGAAATTTATAGCTTTCTTTATTATGAAGCAAACAGAATGTTGTTCTATCTCCTGTGACAATAATTTCTTTTGCCATTAAGTCTGAAGAATTATTAATTCCAAATGTTAAAATTTCTAAGTCAGTTTTTTTCTTATTTATTTTTTCTATTATTTGGTGACCTATTGGATCGTCATTGTTTACAATAATGATGTTTCCTGATTTTTTTCTTAGTAGAAAATCAGTCTTGCATTTAATATAATTTTTAATATTTCCATGATAATCCAAATGGTCTCTTGTTATATTTGTTAGAACCTTGATATCAAATTTTAGATTATCAATTCTTCTTTGATCTATGGCATGAGAGGAGACTTCCATTGCAATATGGCTTGTATTTTTTTCTCTTAACTCTCTTATAATTTTTTGGATTGTAAAAATATCTGGCGTTGTATTTGTTATAGATTCTATATTGGTTTCATTTCCATAACCGGTTGTACCAATAAATCCCGTTTTTTTGTCAAGTTGATTCAAGCATGATGATAACCATTGAACGCTTGTTGTTTTTCCATTTGTTCCGGTAATACCCACTACCTTTAAATTATCAGAAGGATGACCATAAAATTCACTTGCAATTTCTGGGAGCCTTTCTTTTAATTTATCTATGCCTAAATGAGGTAATTCCCATTCTTTTTTCCATGAAAAATTATTTTTGTCATAAAGTACAGCACTTACTCCTGTTTTAATTACATGACCTATGAAATCCCTTCCATCAAAAGTATTTCCTGGATATGCGACAAATAATGATTTTTTTGTTACTTGATTGCTATGTACAGTAATGTCATCACAAATATTAAAAAGCTGTTGTAATGATTCGATCATATTATGCTGTCAGGCTTAACTTCTCTTTTTTGTTCATTATTTTCTATAAAGCCATCTTGTGGTATTGAGTATATTTTAAGTGCTTCTGCCATTAAAGAGCTAAATACAGGGCCTGCAACAGGGCCCCCATAATAACTGCCTATTGAGGGGGTATCAATCATCACCGCTATAACAAATTTTGGGTTTGACACAGGCGCAATACCTACAAATGAACCAATATAATTACTCTCATATTTACCATTTGGCCCCACCTTCTTTGATGTACCAGTTTTTCCAGCAACTCTATATCCATTTACTTTAGCATGGTCGGCAGTACCATCTTTAACGACTGATTCCAGCATACTTAGCATTTCATCGCTGGTTTTTTTTGAAATTACTCTTCTTCCTAACGTGAGATCCTTTGCCTTTAGAAGGGATACACTTTTTATATTCCCTTGGTTTGCAAAGACAGTATATGAGCGGGCTAGTTGTATTAAGCTAGTACTCATACCATAACCATACGTTGCACTTTGGTGATCTGTTTTTCTCCAATTCTTATAATGCATTAATTTTCCTCCTACCTCACCAGGAAAACTAACCCCTGTTTTTTGTCCAATGCCAAAGTTATTCAATGTATTCCACAAGTATTTTGGTTTTACTTTTTCTCCAATAATAATAGCCCCAATATTAGAAGATTTTTGAATAACCTCTTTAACTGATATTTTTCCATATTTATGAGTATCTTTAACAAAGCTTCTTCCTACTTTATAATAGCCCGCAGATGTATCAATAATGTTATGGGGTTTTGTTGACTTACTTTCTAATGCTGCACTAACTGAAATTGCCTTTATAGTTGACCCTGGCTCAAAAGTATCTGTAACAACTCTATTCCTTATAAAATCTTTAGATTTACCTTTTGTATTAGGGTTATAGGATGGATAATTTGCCATCGCCAATATTTCACCAGTCTTTGCATCCAATAATATTGCCGATCCAGATATTGCTGCATGTTTTTCAACAGCTTTTTCTAACGCTCTATATGCACTATATTGGAGCCTTTTATCAATTGATAATTGAATGTCTTGCCCATCTCTTGGGATTTTTACATCCTGAAGATCATCAACAATTTTTCCAGCTACAGTTTTTAATATTTTTTTATAGCCAGGCTCTCCTGCCAATAATTTATTTGAATGTAATTCAATGCCCTCCAAACCATATCCATCTATCCCAGTAAATCCAATCAAATGTGCTGCCACTTCTTTGGCTGGATAAAACCTTTTATAATCTTTATTGGATGAGATGCCCGGAATTTTAAGCGCTATGACTTGAGCTGCTTTTTCTGGGGATAGTTGCCTATTTAGAAATACCTCTTTTTTATTTTTTTGTACTTTTTTTTCTAGGTCCCTTCGGCTCAATGACAAAAGCCTTGCCAGCTTTATCTTTTTCTTTACTGACGCTTCAAATATTGAGGGATTTGCCGTTATCACTTGAACAGGCGTACTTACTGCAAATACGTTGTTGTTTCTATCAACTATTTTTCCTCGATAAGCATGCAACAAAACGTGGCGATCACTTCTGTTTTTAGCTTCTTTTTGTAAGAAGTCTTTTTGCATAGCCTGTAAATAAATTGCCCTTGAAAATAAGGCAAAAAATAAGGAGAGGATCATTATTAGAACAAAACGACGCCTTAGCTTTGATAGCTCAAAAAATTCTGTTTGTTTTTTTCTTGTATTAATCATTTTTTTTTATCTAATAACTTTCACTTCTTTTTTATTGGGGGCATACATTCTTAACTTTTCTGAAGCTATTGTTTGTATCCTTAAATTACCAGACTTATCAGACTCCTCTACCTCTAGCTTAGTTTTCTCATCCCGGAGCTCTGATGTAGTTTTTTTCTCAATATCTAATCGAGAATAGTTATTCCTATATTGATGTTCAGAATTTACTGTCGCAATTGCAAAAAAAATTAAGACAACATAAAGGATTAAATTTAATCTCATTTCTAGTCAAACACTTTTTCAATAATTCTTAATTTAGCGCTTCGAGATCTTGGATTTAATTTTATTTCTTCTTTTGATGGTGTAATCAGCTTTCCAATCTTCTTAACCGAAGATAATTTAATTTCACTTGCTCTGATTGGAATATATTTTGGAATTACATCTGTTTCCATTTTATATTTTGTAAAATTTTTTACAATTCTATCTTCTAGTGAATGAAAGCTAATAACTACCAATCTCCCCTTAGGGTTTAGAAAATCAAAGGCAATAGGTAGTGCCCTTTCAACCTCATCAATCTCTTCATTTACTTTTATTCTTAGCGCTTGAAAGGTTCTTGTTGCAGGATTTTTTCCTGGCTCTCTTTTTGGAGCTGCCTGGTTAATTATTTTCGCAAGTTCATGGGTTCTAGTTATTGGCCCTATAGTTTCCCTATGAATTAAAATTGAACGCACTATTCTTTTTGAAAATTTTTCTTCTCCGTAAGAAAAAAGAAGCTCTATTAACTTTTTCTCTTCATAAGAATTAACTATATCTGCCGCTGTTAATGACTGTGATTGATCCATCCTCATGTCTAGGTCAGCATCAGCCATAAAGCTAAAACCTCTGCTTGGTTCATCTAGCTGCGGTGAAGATACTCCTAGATCCATTAATATCCCATCAAGTTTTTCAATATTTTTTTTTTTAGGAATTCTCCCATTTGGGAGAAGCTTGAATTTATAATTTCAAATCTTCTATCATTGATCTTCTGTGCTGAGTCGATTGCAGCCTGATCTTTATCCATAGAAATTAATCGGCCATTAGGGCCAAGGTTTTTTAGAATTTCTCTCGAATGTCCACCTCTACCAAATGTACAATCAAGATAAATACCACCTTTCTTTATTGATAGCCCAATAATCGCCTCTTCCAATAAAACCGGAATATGTTTGGATAAGTTACTTGTCATAATGCAAAACCTCCAAGCTCGTCTGGTAAGTCATCATCCTCATTTGCGCTAATTTTACTTATTTCTTGATTCCAAAATTCTTGATTCCATATTTCAAAATGTGTTCCCTGACCAACAAACATGATTGTTTTTTTAATTTCTGCAAAATCCCGCAATGCCTGAGAAATTAAGAGTCGTCCAGCTCCGTCTACTATGTTGTCTTCGGCATAACCCACAAGCAAACGCTGAAGACCGCTGGATTTTTTATCGAAACTTGGGAGTTGCATTATTTTTGATTGAATTGGTGTCCAAGCCTCCTTAGGATAAAGAAGAAGACATCCATGGGGATGCGCGGTGAAAACCATTGCACCATTTGACTCTATTAGTAAATGCTCTCTATATTTAGTTGGCACAGCAAATCTATTTTTGCCGTCTAAATTCAGAATTGTTGCACCTCTATACATAGTGTCCACCTATAAAAAGATAGGAAATTACTGAACGCCCTTAGTTTCGTTAAATAATTTCCCACAAATTACCACTTTTTCCCGCACAGAAACACTATAGGCAATAAAAAAGTGCTTTGCAAGCACTTTTTTATACTTTTTCTTTATTCTTCAGTGAGTTAGATTATGGTAAGTTGACCGATAAGCCGGGTTCTGTCGTGGACAGTCATTCCTCTAGGCGACCGATTACTCAATCGCTCAAGCAGCCTACCCGGTAGCAACACGAGCAGTGTCAATGCTACCCTATTTGGCCTTGCTCCGAGTGGAGGTTACCGCGTTTCACCGTAACTTAATACGCTCGTCTCTGTGGCC
>Ga0307998_1000738_pt1 | contig 18254 bp, 20 predicted proteins | sample Davwhametageno37_FD_203147 | JGI IMG/M metagenome (GOLD analysis project Ga0307998, IMG submission 203147) | Marine microbial communities from Davis Island wharf, Antarctic Ocean - #37 | ecosystem: Environmental > Aquatic > Marine > Unclassified | place: Antarctic Ocean: Davis Island wharf... | reverse complement strand
GATAATTCAAAATATAAGCAGTTTTATCCATACGTTGGTCGTAGTTTGTCGCATATATTCCCATGGCTTGCTTACCCATTGCACATTGGTATGTGTTTCTCGGTGCCTGATTATGGTCAGGAAAGGGAACACATGATGCCAATACACCAAATATCGTACTAGGATGAATTTCACAATGGGTGTAATTGAATTGCGAGGTGGATGCATGTAAATAAGTATCCTTTGTCCTCATTGCGATCATAGACACATTTTGTTCTTCTGGGTCGATGTATTCAACAACCGAATCATCGATGTTGCAGTTGGTTAGAAGATCATTCCATGTGAGTTTCTTCTCAACCAGGGAATTAATCTGTTCCTTTGTGATCAGCGCTTTATTATTTTCGACACGAAGAACTGGACGGGTCAATCTACCGCCATCATTACAAATACGTATCTCTCGTGTTTTATAGGCAAATATAATGGATGTGTAAATATTAATAATACCTGTATGTTTCTTCTTTTTTAAATCATTATATAGTTCAGTTGGTGTATCAGTCACACCTTGCCATGATCCATTAATAAACACCTTTACTTTATCATGCAGCGCAACTGTATCCTCAATATCTTCGAATTGCACGATAAATGGTTTAACATAATCATACAATGCTGAACTGTTGGTTGGAACCGTTATATGTGCCATATAACTAATATTCTTGACAACACCAATCGATTGTCCTTCTGGTGTCTCCGCTGGGCAGAGGAACCCCCAGGTGGTATTATGTAGTTTACGAGGTGCGATTAATTCTCCACTCTTTTCGAGGGGTGTATTGATACGACGCAAATGACTCAAACTGGAAACATATGTTAGTCTATTTAGTACCTGGGCTACCCCAACCTTACTACTATTCGACTGTTTAATGCTGAAATCACCAGTGGACAATGCCCGATTGATACCATTTTCAATAGTGGTTGATTTCATAATCTTGTAGATATTTGTCATATTGATAATGTTGCCATAATCCTCACTTGACCGCCATGATCCAGTGTTGATTTCACGAACAACCTGCTTTTGCATTTCCTTCACGAGCTTATTAAAGTAGTTGCGAAATAGATTATTTAACAAAGTGCCAGTAAGTTCAATGCGCTTATTGACATACGAATCTCTGTCATCTGTTGACAACCACCCTAAACTGGTACAAATGAGCTTTGATACCATATAGCCGAGTAAGTATACCTTTTGGAGCTTAGACTTGCAGTGAGGGAATAAGTCATTGTCTAGAACATCTATCGTAAAATCGCGCTTTTTAGCTGCACCGGTTTCTTTGTCCATATTAATGGGAGTATAAGATGCATGGTTCGTAATATATTCAATCGCTTCTGCCTGAGTAAGGCATTGATTCGAATCAATGATCGATGCCTGTAATCGTTGCAATACTTCTGCATTTTCGTCTGCATCAATATCTAACACGACATGCTTACAAATGTCCTTATCTGTAACAATACCGAGTGCTCGAAATAATATAAACAATTCGATGGGCTGTTTGATGCGAGGAATGGTTACGAATATGCCGTGACCAAACCCATTATTTTTAGAAGCGATCATCATTTCGACCTGTTTTGGTGAAATACATTTGAAATCCGGTACGGATTTGATTTCAGCAATCCAGCTCCACTTTGTAGTATTTTTTCCGTCAAAGCAATAGATGCGATTTTCAGCAGCACGTTCCTGTCCAAGTACGGTTTTCTCCGATCCTTTGATTATGAAATATCCACCACAATCCATCTTACACTCTCCTGTCAGTTCATGATTAGTAAAGTTGTTATTTTGGTTCAATACACAGATGGATGATTTCAACATAATGGGCATTTTACCGATATTGATTTTAGGTAACGTTTTCTTAATGATTTTTGGTGCGTCCATTTCTTCTGTATTACGAACAATATATTCAATATCAATATCAACAGTCATGGTAGATGCATATGTAAAATTTCTAAGTTTGGCTTCTTGTGGCAACATGATCTTTGTAGCACCATTATTTTCATGGATTTGTGGAGGATATAGTTTGAAATTATTAAAAGTAACCATGCATTCTAACATATACATGTTCTTTTCTATAATAAAGTCATTCTCGGAGTGTATTTTTACGGGGTTGAACATGTCAATAGTTCGTTGAATTTGATAATTAACAAAATGGTTGTATGATTCAATTTGGTGACGAACTAATCTTTCTAGATGCTTTCCTTCGAAGTATGATTCAATAATTTGGTACGGCTCTTCGTTATAATTACCCAGATGGCTAAGGATATTAGATTCGGCTGATGATAATTTAGCATGAACCGAGTCAACGTGCTTTTGAATAGCGGTTTCCTCGTGTATAATATGCTTGAGAGTTTTTTCGGTGTCGCTCTCCTTAGGTGGAGCGCGAATTTTAAGTTTACGTGCCGAATTACTACTCGGCACAGAACATGTAGATTTCATTTCATATGACATGATTGGTTCAATATATACAGATTTTTTTCGAGACTTCTAGTTTCAATTTTCCAAAGATACGGCTGAATCAAACATTCAGGTGAGGTTTCATTTAGGAAATTAATAAGGTTTTCTTATCATTTTCTTTTCGTAAGATGTAGATATATTATAAGACATACATAACATAAATAGATGAGTGATAAAAAAGTATTAAATATTGACCCAAATATATTCAACTTTTCAAATAATCGTAAAAGTCGAAAAAAACGTGATACAACTGGTGTCCCTTCTAAAATACGTATGAAAGTTGACAATAAACCGAAAAAAAATGAAACATTGAAGAAACGCTCGATATTGAATATGATACGAAACCATCAAGAGACTCAATATAAAAATAAATTCGAAGATAATAAAAAGAAGGATACTACTGCTGCATCCAGTGGTGATGCGAATACATTTCATAGTGGATTTAACGACGCAAAGGATTTTTTTAAAAATTTGGAGGAAAATGCAAAAAAGAATCCGGTATCAAAAAATCATACACTTAAACTACATCCATCCACTAATAATATTCATACATCATTACCACCTACCCTCATGAATGTTACAAATTCTATTACAGCACCATCAGGTAGTCCACATGTTAATATAAACCCGACCATATTGCCTACGCCTAAATATGGATGTTTAAAAAATGGTACGTTGCCTACTTATAGGTCGTTCATTAACCAAACCCGTAAACAAATGCCCGAATTGATATCAATGGTACCTCCCCCATTTATTGGTGGATCAAATGTTGCACCTACCATACCGTCATCGACTGGGCCAGCAATGAATGCATTCACCGGTAGTAATAGGGAATCATCATCGACCTTAAATAATACATTGCAGTCTATGAATATCCAAGCCAAATTGGATAATCAACAAAAAAATAATATGAAAAAACGTAAAATGAAACGAAAAAAAACCATACGTCGAACTTATAAAATCGGTCGGTCAAAAATCACACCCAAAGTGTCTGTATTGGTTTCAAATAGAACAATCCGTAATAATATTGCAACCAAATCTCAACTGTTAAAACAGGTCCCGCTTCATGAAATGCGTAGATATTTGATAAAACATGGTTTTATTCGAGTAGGGTCAAGTACACCGAATGACGTACTTCGAAAAATGTATGAAACTACAATGTTAATGTGCGGTGAAATACAAAATCACAACCCGGATAATCTGTTGTATAATTTCATTCATGATACAGATAAGTAAGTATATATTACAAAACGTTACATGCAACCAATATATTTGTAACAATGAAAGAACCTACTGCGATTCCTCCATATATAAACATCGTTGTGTATGTATTGACTTTTTCAGCGAATGTAGAACTATGTACGATCGAAGAATATTCATCGTAATGTGATTCAATATCATCATCTTCATAAATGGTATCTTCATGAACGAAATATTGATATTTTTGTCGAGATTTACGATAGGTATCGTCGTACTTTTTATGAGGGATATAGTCTGGGACAGATGGATCACAGAAATATCCAAAATCGTTGTCTGTTGTATATACATTGGGACCAGTGTCCATTATTGCATCCATATATAGAACCATAATGTCGTTGTTATTGTTGTTGTTATTAGGTGAGAGTTTATTATTTGCAAAATATAAAATTCAAGTTCAATTTTATGAAAAATATTTTAATGTAATGACATAGACACATATTATTACATTATATAAGGACAATCCCAAATAATCACTACATATACGCAGGTCTATGTCGATTTATAGTGATTATTTTAAACATACCGATGAATATAAGTCAATATATGGAGAACACACAATTGTGTTAATGCAGGTCGGTGCATTTTTCGAAGTGTATGGAATAAAAAATACAGCTACTGATGTAATCACCGGTAGTAACATTGGCGAGCTTGCCGAAATATGTCAGTTAAATATTTCAACAAAGGCACAACCATATGGCAATAATGAACAGATTGTGATGGCGGGTTTTCGTGATTTTACAGTGGACAAATATATTACAAAGTTGGTTGAAAATGGTTATAGTGTACCCGTGTTTGTACAAATAAAAGAGGAGAAGCAAATCAAACGCGTGCTCGATAAAGTATATTCGGCTGGAACGTACGTGTCGTGTGAAACCGACAGTATTGCGCAAATTTCGAACAACATCATGTCTATCTGGTTTGAGGTGTATACACCATCTGTAAAAAACCGTACACAATTCGATTCTACTGGCACACTGGTATATGGTGTATCCGTTGTAGATATATTTACAGGTAAGTCTTCTATATTTCAACATGAAACTCCTTTTTATATGAATGTGACTACGTTTGACGAATTAGACCGATACATATCAATGTATACACCGAGTGAAATTATCGTGACCTCCCCATTTGATAAGTCTACATTAGATACAATTTCACAGTATACTGGGATTCAGTCCCGTATAACACATTTCATTGACACACGCGATCTTCAAAATAAGAAGGTATCATGCTGTACCAATCAAAAATATTTAAAGGAGATATTGTCATGTTTCTATAAAGAAGATACATTCGATATTTGTCGCGAATTTCAGGAACATATTTTAGCAACCCAATCTTTCTGTTATTTATTGAATTTTATTCAGGAACACAACCCTAACCTCGTTAAGAAAATACATTTGCCCGAATTTAATAATACATCCAATCGGGTTGTATTGGCGAACCATACATTGTCACAATTGAATATAATTGGCGATTTATCTGTAGATAGCAAAAAAATGGGTAAATTATCGTCGGTCATGGCGATGTTGAATAAATGTTGTTCTCCAATGGGGAAACGTTTATTTCAACGACAGTTAATGAATCCAACATTTGATGAAGATTGGTTACAGAAAGAATATAATATGGTTGAAACCATGTTGATGGAACCACAATATGATATGATAGAACTAATCCGCAATCAAATGGCTAAGTTGCGTGATATTGATAAGGTTTGTCGGCAATTGGTGTTAAAAACCGTTTACCCGAGTTCGGTATCATTTTTATATTCCAGTTTGCATCATATTCAACAGATGAATGTCTGTTTACATGAAACCCCGGATGTTGCCGAATATTTATGTTCTGGATTCGCGGATAATATTGTAGATGCGAAATACTGTTCGTACATTGACACAATAACATTAGAAATACATACATTTTTAGATAAATATTTACACATAGACCATTGTAAGCAAATCAACTCAATGTCTACATTCCCAGTTAATATAATCAAACCCGGCGTGTCGAAAGAATTAGATGACGCAATTTCTACCTACAATGCAGCGTCGGCACAATTTACAGAGATACATAGTTTATTAAATGGAATGATACGGTTTAATGATAAGAATAGTCCCGACACGGAATTTGTAAAAATTCACGAAACCGAAAAGTCCGGGTTATGTTTACAAATTACTAACAAACGATGTGAAGTGTTAAAGAAAATATTAGCAGATGTTTCAGTGGATGATAGAGAAGTATTTAAACTGCCAAATGGTAGTTTCTTAAATACATATGAAATTAAATTTGTAAAAGCAGCGGCGAATACAATGGAGATTTCATCACCATTAATAACTGACATATGTAAAACAATATTGTATTATAAGGGTGTGTTGAATCGACTGATTGCAGAGACATATCTATCCGTTTTATCCAAATTAGAAGAAACCCATTTTGACAAATTGGAACTCATCTCATCATATGCAGCAAAGTTAGATGTACTTCAGTCAAAAACGTATATTGCGCGGAAATATAATTATTGTAAGCCGACGATTGATGATACTGCATCAAAGTCTGGGTTTATTGCAAAAGATATTCGACATTGTCTAATTGAACAAATTCAACAGGATGAGTTGTATGTACCGAATGATATTTCACTAGGAAACGTGGATAGTGGGAAGGATGGTGTGTTATTATATGGAACAAATGCAGTTGGAAAGACGTCATTAATTCGTTCAATCGGGGTTGCATTAATTATGGCACAAACTGGTATGTATGTACCATGCAGCAGTTTTACATTTAAACCCTATACTGCGATATTTTCAAGAATATTAGGAAATGATAATATTTTCAAAGGGTTGTCTACATTTGCAGTCGAGATGAGTGAGTTGAGGGTTATTTTAAAAATGGCTGATGAAAACAGTTTAATTCTAGGCGATGAATTGTGCTCGGGTACAGAAATGGAATCGGCACTAAGTATTTTTGTCGCTGGATTAATGAATTTAACAAAGAAGAAATCGTCGTATATTTTTGCAACGCATTTTCATGAAATTGTTGATTACGATGAAGTAATTGCATTGGATCAACTGGCTAAAATGCATATGGAGGTCAGTTATGATAGAGAACATGATTGTTTGGTATATGACCGCAAGTTAAAAGATGGGTCTGGACCACGTATATATGGACTGGAAGTTTGTAAATCATTACATTTGGACGATGAATTTTTAGAGTTGGCGTATGATATTCGAAATAAATATTATCCAGAAACGAGAGGTATTTTATCAAACAAACAAAGCGTATATAATGCGAAAAAGGTGAAAGGAATGTGTGAAATGTGCAACGAACATATGGGAGAAGAAGTTCATCATTTGCAGCATCAACAAAGTGCAAATGAAAATGGGTTTATTGGCACTTTTCATAAGAACCACAAAGCAAATTTACTAAATGTATGTGAAAAATGCCATGATAAATTACATCATGCCGAAAATAAGGATACTGTAGTAACCAGACGGAAAAAAACAACCAAAGGTATGAAACTAATATAATCATTCCGCGTCGTTTACAAAGTATTGATTTGTATTGCTCAATAAAACACTTTCAGTATAGGATGGTACATATGTTGCTCCGCCATATTTGTATGTACCAGGTTCATAAAAAGTAACATTATTTTGCATTGCTGGTTTTTCGATGGCAACTAATTTGTTTACACTCGGATCAAATACCCAGGTGATGTCAGGCGGCAGTCCATTAACATCTCGCTTTGCAATTTCTTCCGCTGGATCATGATATTCGACATCAAAATCGTTTATTGCTTTGGTAAAATCGATTTTGTCTAATGTGTCTGCATCTAGTTCTGCTGCGGGTGCACCAGTTTCATTGAACCCACTCTCAAATATTGATGTATCAATTGCGTGTTTGGTTTTTAATTGGGATATTGTTTCAAGACCCTCTATTGCATTTGGTGAAGATAGGATAAGTATACTAAATAGTACTAATGCTAAAATAATATAATTCATTTACATTATTTTGAGATATAGTTATCAGCTATGTTGTAATATTTCATTACATTTTTCATTTTTATTTCATGTAAACATTTAGGACATACACGACGAGATATAACACTGGGTTGTGATACCAAAAATTCATGTAGTTGCGGGCATATGATAGTTACTTTGTTATAATTATTGTGGACCTTTATTTTGGTATAATCATATGAATAACCATAAGTTTTCTGTAACATTTTAACAATGTTATATTCGGCCGGAGTGAACGTTGATTCATCGACATCTATAGTACTTGACCAAAAACAGCATCCCATGATTTATATGTAAATGAAAAATTGATATATAAATTATAGTTTATATGCCTATAATATAACACAACACACTATGATTATTCCAATTAAATGTTTTACATGCGGTATGGTATTGGGTGATAAGTTTCGATATTATCAAAATGAGATCCGCCGAATCAAGTTGTCACAGGGTAAGTCGGTTGAAAGTGTGGTGTATTTAACAAAGACTAATACAGATAAGACGGTTGAAGGTACTATTTTAGATGATTTAGGATTAAAGAATGTATGTTGTCGCAGACACATGTTGACTCATGTTGATATCGAATAGAATGTGTATGGTATTATCTCAGGTCAATGTATAATGGCAAAACAACAAACAAAACGAAACCGTGGTAAATCACAAACAAAACGAAAACATAGCAAACAACAAACAAAACGAAGACGAGGAAAGTCGATTAAAGGGGGTAAATGCAACTGTAATAAATCTTTTTTTGGTGGTAATGCGTCACATGCACCATACGAGCTAAACACATATGATAATGATCCATCCCGTGAAATTATCTCTACACGGATTTTACCTAATATGACAGGTGGACGAAAAACCTGCAAAAAATGCAAACGTAAACTGCGTTCAAAGAGTATGAAGGGAGGTAATGTAGGAGTTGTAACTGGCATGGATCCATCAATGATTAATCCAATTTCATCGTTTGGTGGTCTACGTGGATCATATACCGCGGCAGCTATAGTTGCAGGCAACTCGGGAGTAGATGGAGGTGGATCTAATATACCAGACAAATTGGTTGTGTAAAGAGCTCCCATTTATTGGAGAAATTGTTTTGAAACATATCAATAATATATATTTTATCTACGGATGATGTATATAAGAATATGTCTATTGTTGGTTTACGAAAACTATGCGCACCAGCGACAGTATATTTATGCGTATCTCTCTCTGCATTAGCCGTTATGTATTATCAAAATATGAATAATGTTGATGTATATTGTTTAGGCGCATACAATTGTGATGTATCGAATGTTTCTATGATTTTTATCATTAAGTTTATTTATATTCTATTTTGGACCTGGATATTAAATTTAATATGTAATTCAGGTTCACCCGGTATTTCATGGCTTCTGGTATTGTTGCCATTCATCTTATTCTTTGTTTTAATTGGACTATTGTTACTTAGTTAAACATTTGCAACGGTATAAATCTTCATATAATGTATAACACATATTACATGAAAACCGAGAAATCATATAGAAAGGGTAAACGTAATACACAAAAGAAGATATGTGTTAATGGTACAATAAATGAAAGCAAAGAGGGGTGGAAGACATTGACCGTTTATGGAGATCCCTATGAACGAGGATTTGCGCACGGATATTTATTGAAAAATGAGTTGAAGCGGATGACATCAACCCTAGCTTTTTTGGTACAAGACGAAATGAATGTATCAATCACAAAATATCTACGGGAATGCCGAAACGTAATAAAACCGATTATAAAACGCGAGTTTCCCGAGTTTTATACGGAGCTAGAGGGCATTCGGGATGGTGCCATAAAGCGTGGATTACAGATATCGTTAGACATGTTAATCGGGTGGAATTCATATTTGAGCATGTTTTCATATTTTACAGGTACGTCTTCAATTAACTGTAGTGCATTTATCGCAACAGGTAAGGCTACTGAAAAGGGCGATATGGTTATGGCACATAACACACATACATCATTCGCGGATGGACAACTTCATAATATTATTATGAATATCATACCATCATCTGGACATCCATTTGTAATGCAAACCTCGGCAGGGTATATTGCAAGTGGTACGGATTGGTTTATATGTTCTACTGGCATTATTGGGTGTGAAACAACCATTGGTGATATTAATTATAAACCTAAATTTGGTGTACCCTATTTTTGCCGCATTCGTCAGGCAATGCAATATGGAGAAACATTAGATGATTATGATACCATTATGGATACGAAAAACGCGGGAGATTATGCATGTTCGTGGTTATTTGGCGACATAAATACTAATGAGATTATGTTATATGAAATTGGACTGAACGAGAAGAGTGTGCAACGTACCAAAAATGGTGTGTTTTATGGCATGAATAGTGCAATGGATAAAAAGTTGCGCGAAAATGAAACAAATGATGAAGATCATGAGAACATTACTACTAGTGCAGGTGGCAGAAATTTTAGGTTGAATGAATTATTAAATAAGACCTACAAAGGGAAAATAAATATGGATAATGCGAAAAAAGTTATTGCCGACCATTATGATACGTATTTGCGAAGAAAAGATATGAATGGCAGAGTCATATGTAATCATAGTGAATATGATTTCCGTAATTGTCGATATTTACCATATGATTTATTTGGATGTACGGATGGAAAGGTGGTGAATACAAAGATGGCAAAAAATATGTCGTTTTCCGGGCGATTTGGATCATCATGTGGAAGACCATTTTCGATTAAAAAACATATAATTGATCATCCTGAAATGAAAAAATGGAGACCACATGTAAAGGATTTCGTTTCATATGATTGGGTAAATCTAAATAAAAAAGAGAAGTTATAGTACTATAGATGACCGAATTATCAATGCCTGTATATAAACTTCCAATGGAAATTAGACTATGGTGCATTATTCCATTTACATATATATTGCAGTCACCTGAATTACTACGAGATGTTCGTTCCCATAGAGTTGATGTTGATATATTGGATAATGTATATGGCGTACAACACCTTGATAATATTTTACTATTCGATTTAAAAAATTTTTGTGGTATAAATAGGGTTCATGATATTTATACAAACTATGTGATTGGCGAAACAGAAATAGAGATTGAAGAGATTGAAGTGAATTGTTATGATTTGTGGAAACGGCATTTTTTGTATTCGTATTTTAGCATGGACTCCCTTTATGAACAAATAAACCTGTTTTGTCATTCGAATTTGAACATTTCTCGTAAAAACCGCTTTATATGGGGATTATTAACACCAGAAGAACGTACGCGGTTTATCAATGAATATGTGATTGAGTGACCGACTAATGTATTTATGTTTTTTGTGGAATTACACCCCAACTAGGAGGACGTTGTTTATGCCCCCCGTCGTATAATACCGCATGATTCTCTGTGATTAACCATTGATTCATGTTTTCGTCACCCAAATATACATCCGCTAATATGCGTCCGTATTTTTCATTGCCTACGTTTCTCAACTCAACCATTTTTCCAAAAATTCGCTCATGCAATGCGTCGCGAGCCTTGATCGCTAGTGCCTTTTCTTCCGGGGTTGATCCTTTGATTTCAGGTGAATCGATTCCATTCAACCTGACTGAAAATCTATAAATCGGCGACGTGGTATTTGGTAATACCGAAGCAATCGTTATTGTATCCCCATCATATACCTTTATCACTTTACCATATTGTATTGGTTGCACAAATGGTACAGTATCTTTATAATTTACAGTATGTAATAACTCGGTGATTTCATTTTTCAGTTTATTATATGGTACATTGCTCGAAAAACAACATAGATTACTACATATGAATGAGAATAGATTCATGGTTTAATCAGATATATAGTCTAATTGTAAAATCAATTTTTGGGGGGCTTACCTATATGGAACCGGTATTAGAATATCATACACGATTTTGCATATGTTGCATCTTATTCATATATTTGGTATACACCATTGGATCGCAACTAAAATAATGAAAAATTGATAATGAGAATATATGTATGTAAATTATATAAAACAATTCGATTAGTTAACATAATGAATCCTACTATTTCTGATATCTCACATGACGAGGAATTATTGAAGTTTACATTGAGTGGGGTCAATGTAAGTTTAGCAAATGCTCTACGTCGTACGATTTTGAACGACATTCCCGTTTTGGCGTTCTTCACTGAAACATATGAAGATAATCAATGTACAGTGCACGCAAATACTAGCCGTCTTCATAATGAAATATTGAAGCATAGATTGAGTTGTATTCCTATCCACATGGTAGAATTGGATGTGCTACCCGATAATTATGTATTAGAAGTAGATGTCACAAACGACACTGACACAATGCGCATTGTTACGACTGAAGATTTCCGCATACGCAATAAGTCAAACGACAATTATTTGACAAAAAATGAATTGATGAAAATATTCCCACCCTGCCCTAAAACAAATATGTATATTGATTTTGCCAGATTACGCCCTAAGATTGGAAACACTATACCCGGTGAAAAATTAAAGCTTACTGCTGAATTCTCAGTTAGAACTGCAGGTGAGAATAATATGTTTAATGTGGTATCTACCTGCTCTTATGGTAATACTATTGATTTGGTAAAGGCAAAGGAGGTATGGGAGGAACATGAAAACCGAATTCGAGCGGATGGATCAACTGCAGATGAGTTGGATATACAAAAACGCAATTTCTATCTACTTGACGCTCATCGTCAGTTTAAGACAGATAGTTTTGACTTCGCAATCCAATCTGTCGGTGTATATGAAAATAAGGATATAGTAAAGAAAGGATGTGAGGCATTACAGAAGAAGGCGATTGATTTGATTCAAATGATAGATAATGATATGGTATTGATTAAAACCAGTGAAACCAGTATGGATTTTTGTTACGACATTGTATTGGAAAATGAAGATTATACCATTGGAAAGGTGCTTGAATATATTCTTTATGAAAAACATTTTGTAGAACAGAAGTTACTAACATTCTGCGGGTTTAAGAAAATGCATCCACATGACTCAGATAGCATTATTCGGGTTGCATACGACAAGGTTGCCGACAAGCGTATGGTTGCCCAGAATTTAAGAGAGGTTTGTGTAATGGCGAACGACGTGTTTGTTGCCATTCATAAATTGTTTTAAACCATTGGTAATTTCAAATGGAACATTTAAATTTCCAGCGGTATAAGATAATTGGATAAATAATAAAAAAATACAGTTGATAGTGTGTATTTTTTTATACTCGTATAATAAGATGGACCCACTGAATAACATAGTAACGAATCAGTATTATATTATTCGCACAGGCGACTTTGCTACAAACGGGAATAAAAAAATATTATATACATTGTTAGCAGTAACATTGTGTGTGGATGATTATTATACTAACCATTCATATGATTGTATGTCAATCATGATTGGTTCGTCAGGGGTTTGGTCCGTTATAGAATTATTTTTACACCTTTCCAATACACGTAAGATAAAACCCATGTTTATTTCTTACTCGAATAACCAGATACAAATTCCAAAATATTTGGGTATTTGTTTACAGGGTATGCAGGAAGGAGGCGTTATATCTACATTTGGGTTATATTTTGGGGATAGAATGTGTAATTATAAATATGTACTACTATATCATTTATTTCTTATCTATATGGTCGTAAATATGAGCTGTAAACAAACGAATGATAAAATTCTATCCAAACGTCAAATAAACACAAAGGGGTCGCTATTATTGATGGGAGGGGTCACTGTATACAATGCTGTAACAATATATAATAATCCAGAACATATTTACAGAGAAGCAACATTGTGTGCATCCATGATTTATATCAGTTCTATTTGGACATTGGTTTCGTATTATAAAGGATTTCGAAAAGTAGAAGTGTATGAGTATAAAAAATCACAATATGTCATCAAACAAAATATTACGTTAGATACCATTTATGTGTTCGGGTATGATATTATTTTTGAAATATGTATTGCCTATTTAACATTTTATAATTTGTTTGTTTTACACGGTTGATGTATCATATTTCAACATGACATTCCTGAATCGGTGATGTAGCCGTCGTCGATATTTGCAATCCAGTGTCTTCTTTGTTTGGTATTTCGCGTTCACAACAGTCACAATCACAACATTCTGCATATACAATAAAACATCCCCCACAACAAAAAAGCACGAGCAAAATTTCAAATATAAATGTCATTTTTTATTATACATATAGTCTGTGTATGTTTGTATGTTTTTACAAAAGAATATTATGTATTCAATCACTATCAACTATATTCTCTTCTATCTTTTTCATAATTTCAGGTAAGCACAAATAACATGCATCCCCATCGTATTCAGCCGACTCGGTGTATACTTCATTCATATCCCAGTTGCGTATACTTGCAAAATACCACTTGTCGCAGATATTGCAGCAGTTATACGAAACCTCGCGTTCGATGTCCGTATCTACACATGCTTCACATATGAATCTATCTTCGATAAATGGATGTGTATCATTTCGTAATACGGTGTTAGCACACCCTTCACAATATACCATTTCATCAGTATGTTCAGGCACAGATTCATCAGCAGGTGCATGTTCAGGCACAGGTTCATCAGCAGGTTCATGTTCAGGCACAGGTTCATGTTCAGGCACAGGTTCATGTTCAGGCACAGGTTCATCAGTATGTTCATGTTCAGGCACAGGTTCATCAGTATGTTCATGTTCAGGTGCAGGTACATGCACAGGTTCATCTGTAGGTGCAGGTTCATCCGCGGATTCATCAGTCGGTGCATGTTCATCTTCATCTTCATCTTCATCTTCATCTTTTACAATTTCTAATACACAACCAGTATCTAATCCATAAATAGTATCGTCCAATGACCAACTATTTAGTTCTAAATTATCTCGATCTAAGTCATCACAGTCACTCCTGTAACGAGTATGATGATATCGGTCTAAATAAATAAGGCGGTGTATTTCTGTCAATTCTTCTGGTGTAAAACTATCTTTATTACAAATTTCATATGAATAATCACAGCCACTATCTAGATCAGTACACGAAACATGATAATCATTCAATATAATACAGTCCTTTTTCAATATTTCTTCTTTTTCATCGTCGGTTAATTCTATTTCAAATGTACCCCAATAAAAGTAATTAGTTATTTCAAATATAACGGGTTTCCCATTAGACAATACATGGCTCCATTGTTCTATTTGATACGTCGACTTTTTATAGTCGGCGCTTAGTTCATATAATTTGGGTTCTTCACTCATGATGGTATAATATAATATAAATTCTATATATTATATTAAATCAATTTTGTATTACAATGAAATGTAATTATACAATTACACGGATGAAGATAAACAAATGATATAAATATATAAATATGTTAGTATTTACAAATGAAACAATTTATTAGTTTAACCTCGCGAATTCTAAATAAATTACACATTATTGAAATAAGAAAAACTCCTAATAAATATTTTATACATATGAGTAACAATAACACTAACGGACTTATTTTGTGTGGAAGTGGTGTAACAACCAAATGTAATATTATTGAAATATGCGAACTAAATCATAACCGAGATTATAATATTATAACAGATGCATTGAACGAACCCTATGTGTGCGAACATAAATGATCATCGGTGTATTATGTGGGTGGTGGGAGTTACATCCATGCACCATAGTTATTTAGTAAATTCTCTGGCGCAATACCAGGTGTGTTGTGAATATGCAAATTAAAATGTAGGTTATGTGTATATTCATATTATGAATACAGACGAAGTTTCAGTTCAGGTGGTAACACCAGAGAATGCAGGATGTGGCAGTTATATTACTGCCAAATTAAACGACCAGGATTTTATTCAAAAAACAAACGTATATGTATCCTTTATTTTTGAGCTGTATCGTGTTGTTATGGGATCATTCTTAATGCTCTTCGTTCCCCGAAAATGCGGTGATGGTGTTTGTGGAATGTTAGATAATATTGGCACAGGTGTCGCTATCAATGATACTGCATTTGGTATGAATATTGCTACATTTTGCTTATTTTTGTGTATGTATTTTGCGGAAATCTCCCGTGAGAACAAAATGATTACCTACCTGCATGTCAATAATGAATTGCCTAGTGATGATGATGCAGTTGGTGAAGCATTACTGAAAATATCGGCGGATGATAAACAATCTATTCTTAATTGGGATAGACGCTATTTGCGTACAGGGCAGGTGGCAATGGTTGGGTTTATTGTAAATGCGGTATTAAGTTGTGTTGTCATTTCCAATAATTATTTGGATAATAAAACATTAACCGCACTTGTTACCAATATTTTGTTCATGGGATTGAAGATAAATGAGACATATTCTATCACAAATACCAGCGAGAATGTCTTTTACTCCGCTTACTTAAATGAGCGTGTGCAATTTAATGATGCTGACCCGGATAAGATGATAAAGGTAGAAGAGATTACAGAAGTGGATCCTCCTACCAAAGATGAGGCAATCGTTCAATTGCCCGATGTATAATCTTTATGTTATTTCCGGAATAGCAAATTGAAAAATTGATTAAATACAATGGTATAATATATAGTATCATACCATGGAAAAGCGAGTAAACGTAAAGGTTGACTCTTATGTTAACGATATTAAAACAAACATATGTAATAAAATTTCACAATTAGAGTTTGTCGATAGGGAAAAAATGAATGAACTGTTACAGTTTGTTTATGATTACGATAGATTGTCCCTCGTTAAGGAAGATTTTATTAAGAGAAAGCGCATTAAGAATGCTATACCTGTAACTAATCGGTGCAATGCATTGCGAGCTAATACTGAGCAATGCACGCGTAGACGTAAGGACGGTAGTGAGTTTTGCGGAACTCATACAAAAGGTACACCACATGGATTGGTACAGGGATCAGGTGCAGCCAAACCATTAACAAAGAAAATCGAAGTGTACGCCAAGGAAGTAATGGGGATTGTATATTATATTGACCATGTAAAAAATGTATATGATACGGAAGATATTATGAATGAGGTTGAAAATCCTAGAATTATTGCAACATATGAAAAAAACGGGGATAAGATTACCATCCCCGAACTAGGTTTAGTATAATTAGTTAGTAATTTTACGTGTAATACTTTCCTTAATAACCTCCTCTCTATTATTCGATATATAATCCGTTAGATCACCAGCCTTCTCCATATCCCCTTTATAGTATTTAGATAAAATCTCCATTAAATTCTTTTTTGTTATTGGTTTTTTTACATTCGTTTGTGAGTAACAAATTTGTCCACCCTTAATGTCTACACAATCTAATTCGTTGGTTTTCATGATAGCCATTAGTGTGGCAGTTAGATCCTTTTTATCCTTTTTACGAATGGCTTCTTCTTTTTTTAATGCACGCAATTCGTTATCTATTTTAACCCACTCCTTTATTGTTTTTACCAGTACCTCTTTAGTTGACATTATATAGTTTATTGAGATTTCTTTTTATATTTATGTACTATATTATATAGATGATATTCACAAATAAGAGGAGTTTTTCGTCATATGCAAATAATAATAATACATCATCGAGAATTAAGCCAAATATTGGGATGAATATGATTACATATAGACCTACACAACAGGTTACACCTCAACCCGAAATACCGGTGCGAGTCGAACCTAATAGTAAAACAATATTATGGGGCGCCCCCTTCTGGTTTTTTTTTCATACAATGGCAGAGAAGGTGAAGCCAGATAAATTTGCTCAAATACGCAACGAGATGTTCGATATAATAAGGGAAGTTTGCAATAATTTACCATGCCCATCATGTACACAGCACGCGGTTTCATATATTTCAAAAATAAATTTCCAAAGGATCCGGACAAAGGGTGAGTTAATAACCATGTTGTTTGAATTTCATAATACCGTGAATAAAAATACTCGTGCACCATTGTTTACATATGCAGAGTTGGCTAACAAATATAGTAAGGCTAACCTAATAAATATTGTCAATTATTTTATGCATTTTTATAAAATGGAACATCATGTTATACGCATGATGGCAGACGATATGTATAGAAAAAGATCTGCCAAAAAAATATTGGACTGGTTCCATGCGAATCAACAACACTTTGATATCTAGATTGTTGTATCAGTTTACATATTCATATTTAATATGTAAATCCCACATTAGATTGGCTGCAATACTGGGTTCATACTATGATGATTTGTATTGTTTATACATATAATTACATTATAGTTCCCACCATTATAACCCCCACACAATTTATAAAGAGTTCCCACTAATTATAAATCCCACACAATTTATAAAGAGTTCCCACTAATTATAAATCCCACATATAATATAAATTACAAAAAGTAAATTTGTTTTTGTATTATCAGAAATAGGACATTCTGAAAATGTCCATTTTTCGAAAGTGGAGCCATAAGTTTTTTCAGAAAAGTGGAAAAATCGGTTTAAAGCATAATGC
>Ga0307998_1000736_pt1 | contig 18274 bp, 12 predicted proteins | sample Davwhametageno37_FD_203147 | JGI IMG/M metagenome (GOLD analysis project Ga0307998, IMG submission 203147) | Marine microbial communities from Davis Island wharf, Antarctic Ocean - #37 | ecosystem: Environmental > Aquatic > Marine > Unclassified | place: Antarctic Ocean: Davis Island wharf... | reverse complement strand
TGGTGATTGGTCCCGGAACAAAAATATCATTATTCAGCGTCAAGGTATCCTTGCAACCTTCATTGTTTGCTACTAATAACGAAACATCAAAGCCTCCTGAATTATTGTATATTTTTAAGGGATTCCTAGCTGTTGAAGTCATTCCATCTCCAAACCTCCATCTCCATGAAATTGCGTGGTTTGATTGATCAACAAAATTAACCAACATGGGTGCACAAGAACTACTAAATGTGGTGGTATAGTTCGCTTGAATTGAGGAAACCCGAATTGCATTTTGATAGGTACTAGTATCCATACACCCATCTAAACTTACAGTAATTAATTGAACAGTATATACTCCGTCATTGGTATAAATATGATTCGGACTAACGACTGATGATGTATCGCCGTCACCAAAACTCCAATAAGAGTGAATGACATGCTCACCCCTATTGGTAAAGCTCACGCTTAATGGAGCACAACCAACAGTATCTGAAATTTCAAAGTTTGAATTTAGCGTTGTAGGAATTAATACTTTTGAAATGGAATCAACGCAACCGTTCTGAGCAGTGACTTTAAGGGAAATAATAACAGAACTATCGAGAGTAGAAAAGGAATATTGATTTGAGGTGGTAATTTTTATGCTGTCAAGTCCCCAAGTCCATTGAGAAGAGTTAGAATTTGAATCAATTACACTAAGCTGAATTGGATAACAGTGGTTCAATTGGGTTATCGTAAAATTGGCATCCGCCTCTTTTACTTGGACCAAAATTGGGTTCGTAAACGTATTTTGGCAACCTTCTTTTTGAACGGTTAAACGAATGTTGTAGTTTCCTGCTTGACTCAACTTTATTCTAGGTAATTGCTTGGAGCTTGTTAAAGTTGCACCGAAATTCCAATAATATGAATTAGCATTAATTTCTTGCGGTACAAAAGCAAAAAGTTCGTTTTTACACTGAACTGTATCTAATATTTGAAAATTTGCGGAGGATCCCATTATCCGAATAGAGTCAAACAGGTGAATATTTTCGCAACCCCTAGAGTCCTTACTTACAACTTGAATTGCATAAACACCTGGATTTGAATAAATATGCATCGATGTGAAAGAACTATCTATACTCCCATCTCCAAACGACCAAATATAAGTTGATAATGAATCACTCGCCTCAAAGTACAATGAATCACCAACACAAGCAGAATCCGGAGTGGTAAAATCGATTTGTTTTAGTGGAAAGTTTAGAATACTTATTTTAGAAGCTGAACACCCTGCACTGTCCTTAACTTTAAGGTAAACGACATGATTACGATTTGAGTACGGAAATTTATACTGAGGAGAGATAGTAATTGAATCACTGTAATTTGCAAAAAGCCACATCCATGAATTTGCCCTTTTAGAAGCATCATTAAATGTTGCGGTTGCAGTATCGCAATCATAAAGTATAGTGGTTGAGAAATTGGCAGTTGGCCCATTTATAGAAATATAATTCATCCAAAGTATCGTATCTCTTCCTAAGGAGTCTTCCGTAATTAATTGCACATTATAAACACCAGGCTTTCTGTAAATGTGCAGTGGGTTCTCTACAATGGAAGTATCTCCATCTCCAAAACCCCAATACCAGGCAAAAGCATTTATATTTGGATTGCTTAGTTGCACAATTTCTGGGGCACACCTCTGAGCAAACATAGGACTGAATTTTATGGAGTCAGCTCTATTTGCAGTGCCACCAACATTGGAATCTAAAATGGGTACATTCCCACCTAAAAGACAATTTGTAAAGTCTATAAAAGCCGGAAAAAACACACTTTGCATACAGCCGTTTGTGTTTACTAAAGTAACTGAAATATCATATACTAAGGTATCGGGAAATTGGTGAATGGGACTTTGCAAAGTAGAATAAGTGCCGTCTCCAAAGTTCCAATACCAACTACTTATATTCTCTGTCGAATCTGTCAATTGCAAAGTAGATTGGTCACAATTATACTGCAACGCGCTTATATTAGGAATAATACTCATTATCGTGAAGGTGATATAGTTTTCTACAAAAAATGGACAACCGTCAGAACTATTGGTTTTTAGTGAAACTGTAAAAGTACCTGGTTGATGATACGTGTAAGTTGGGTTTCTTGACATAGCAGTATCCCCGTTTCCAAAGTCCCAAATCCAACTACCCGAACCGAATTGATTGGCAGAAAAATCAATAGGCAACGGTAAACACCCTATAATGGTATCAGTTAAGCTACCTGTCAACGAGTCATTGTGGGCAAGTATTAAATCTTGGTAATGAATAGAATCGATACACCCAGAAAGAGTTTCAATTATTAGTGAAACATCAAATTTTCCGCTAGATTGATACATGTGCATTGGATTCTCTTGGTGAGAAGTATCTCCGTCACCAAAATCCCAAAACCAATTATCCGCAGGTGAACTAATATTTTGAAAATTGATAGTTAGAGGAAGGCATCCTCTAATTTTTGATACCACAAAATCTGCTCGTAAATCTACTACATTCAGTAATGTTGAATAAGTGTTAGAACAGGCGTTAGAATCAGTAACCGTGAGCGAAACGGTGAAACTACCTTCATGATTAAAAGAATGATTAGGATGCTCTGCACTAGAAGTTGTGCTGTCACCAAAATCCCAAGAAAATGAACAAGAACTTGCAAACTGAGAAGTATTAATGAACCCAATGGAACCGTTTTTACAAAGCGTTGAAGAGCCCGTTGTAAAAGATGCGATTGCTCCACCACTAACGGTTATCAAGTTTGTTTTTGAAATAGAGTCAACACATCCATTTATTTTAGTGGTAATTAGCGTGATTGAATAATCTCCAGGACTATCAAAAGCTGTTTGTACCGTATCTCCATTTGATAACCTCCCATCGCTAAATCGCCATTGATGAGATGCAATAAGACCTACTCTGCTTGCTTTAAGCTGAACACTTAGAGGTGCGCACCCTGTTATTACCGATGAAGTAAAATCTAAATTTACCGTGTTAAGAACTTGAATGTAATTGTTCTTTTTTAGCGTATCCGAACAGCCAAATTGGTTGGTAGTAATTAAGCGCACATCAAACGTGCCTGGACTGTTGTATTGGTGAGTTGGATTCTTTAGCAATGAAGTATCTCCATCGCCAAAATACCAATGCCAATTTGTTATTGAATCTACTGGGCAGGTGAATAAGAAGGTTTTTGAGGTATCACACCCAACAGTATCATTTACTGAAAAGCTAAGTTCAGGTGTCATTACAATCCTAATAGCCTGATTGGCTTGTTTAAAGTTCCTACAGCCAATACTATCTGCAATCATAAGAGTAACCATATAACTACCAGAGTCAGCATAAGAATGTAACGGGTTAATCAGATTAGAAGAGTTTCCGTCTCCAAAATCCCAGGTGTAGCTTAATCCCATAGTAGATTGGTTAGTGAAATTAATGAGATTTTGATTTAAACAAACACTTTTTACAGTGCGGCTAAAATTCGCGATAGGAATTTCATTTACAGTTATTGCATTTATTAATATCAAAGTATCTGAATTTCCCAATGTATCTTTTACAATTAAGCTTACATCGTAAACACCTTTTGAAGAATATATGATGAAAGGTTGAGCTGCTATTGAGGTAGCTCCATTTCCAAAATCCCATTCGTACTGAGCTGCATTCAAAGAAGTATTAGTGATTAGAATTGAAAGTGGAGTGCAGCCGCTGTTAGTAGAGAGTTGGAAGTCGGCGACAGGCAAGGTGTTTTGACCTTGAATTGTAGCAGTAATTGCACTCAATAGAAATATAAAGATTAATTTGTGATATCGCACAGTTTCCATATCAGTCAATATTTAATAAGGTTTAAGATTAAGAAGGGAGCTTGGCTTAAGTTTTATTGTAATTTCCAAACGTACCTGAAAAACAAATAAACGGTAATAGTGCTACCTTACTGATTTATAGTTTACTTTACCATTTTATGACCAATATGAAAATGTTTTGTGTTTTTATTGTACTATGCATTACCCTGTTTATTTTGTTTAATTGTTATTTAAAGGCTTTTAACGAGAATAAAACAGTCTTTATCGCCGCTTCTCTCAAAAAAGACACAAAGTTTTCAATGTAACACAAGCGGCAATATTAAAACTGAACTTTGAATCACACTAATTTGCAAAACTGATACTTTCTGCGAAATTTAACTGACATGAAAATGAGTGATATAAAATTTAATGAAAAGCTATTAAAATTTTCTTTGAATGGTGTGTATGTTTTCGACCTAATTAAAGGAAAAAACATATACGTTAATAACCAATATACTCAACTAACAGGTTACACCTTTGATGCTATTAATAAGTTAAGTGGGGAGCAGTTTTATAACTTATTTCATCCCGATCATCGACTTGCGGTATCTAATCACACCAAAAAAATTGAAGCGTTAAAAGGTGACGAAATATTAGAATTAGAGTACCAATTTAAAAAAGCAGACGGCAGTTGGATGTGGTGCCGTTCCAAAGAAGTCATATTTGATATTGACACAAACGGCAAAATCACCCAATATATGGGCTCCTTTGCAGATATAACTAAAGAAAAATGGAACGAAGCAAAGGCTGATCATTTAAACCAACGATTAACGTTGAGCATGGAGACTGCTTCTCTTGTAATTTTCGAAACCTTAGTTCACGATGATTCGATAAAATGGATTGGAGATGTTTCGAAAATGTATGGATGTACTGCGGATCAGTTATCCACGTATACTAAATGGGCCTCTTTTGTGAATCCCGATGATCTAATTGCCTTGGACAAAAGACATGAACTTGCTGTTTCTGAGGATCAAGAATTTATGTACAGAATTACAGACACCAATAATAAACTACGCTATATCCAATCCACTTTTAGAGCTATTTATGATGCTAACGGAGAGGTCACTAAATATGTTGGGACTAATAAAGATATCACGGATGAAATAAGAAAAAGTGAAATTCTTTCAGCAACGCAGAAAAAACTGTTGAACTATCACGCAATAATTAAAAATGACCAGAAACAACACCAAAACTATTTTGATGCAATACCTTCAATTATTGTAATTTTAGATAAGGAAGGAAAGATAATTATAGTGAATGATTCTGCATGTCAATTGTATGGTTACACAAAGGAAGAGATGACAGGAAAATTCTTTCCGTCACATTTTGTTCCTAAACGCTTTATCAGTAAAATCAATTTATTATTACTTGATATACTTAATGGAAATTTATATGACGACAAGAAATATTCGGAGAATTTAGCACTTTGTAAAGATGGATCTGAACGATTAATTGCCTGGAATACTTCGTATAGCTTTGATAACGAAGGCAAAGTTATGGGTATCATTAGCACTGGCGAAGATATAACAAAGCGAGCACGAGAAAAAGAAAAAGTATTATCGTTAATGGAATTTGTTGAAGTGGCAATTGAAGCAAAAAGCATAGATAAAGTACTTCTTAAAGCTTTACAAAGTATCTGTGCATATACCAACTGGCCTGTTGGGCATGTTTATTACCCAGATTCTGCAAAAGAGAAGTTAAACCCATCTGAAATATGGTACACCTCAGGAGAAAAAGATTACTGTAGTTTTAGGGAAGCAACATTGAAGACAAACTACTTAATAGGTGAGGGACTTTTAGGAACCGCTTGGAAAGAACAAAAAGCAGTTTGGGAGAAAGACTTTGAATTAAGGAGAATTTTTAAAAGAGAAGAAGAGGCGCGCAAATATGGGCTAAAAGGTGCCTTTGGCTTTCCTATTTCATATAAGGAGGAGGTGGTTGCGGTATTCGAGTTTTTCTATAAGAACTCAAAAAATGAAAGAATTGATTTATTGGATGAATTTATTAAAGACCTGCAAGAGCAGCTTACTTTAATAATTGATCGTGAGAAATTTCAGCAAGAAATAAAAGAAGCGAGATTTCAAGCAGAGCGAGCAAATAGTGCGAAAAGTAATTTCTTAGCCTATATGTCGCATGAGATTAGAACCCCAATGAATGCAATTTTAGGACATGCACAAATCCTATCCCGAGAGAAAGAGGTTTCGACTGTACAAAAAAATAGTCTAGAGTCTATCAACAAAAGTGGAAATCATCTTTTAGATTTAATTAACGATATGCTTAACCTGACAAAAATAGAGACAGGAAAAATGCAACTCAATTACAACTCTTTTAAGCCGGTGAAATTATTACGAGAGCTAATCGAGATCTTTCGAATTGAATTAAGTAAAAAGGGACTAGATATACTAACGGAAGGAATGGATAAGCTTCCTCGCATGGTACATACAGATGAAAAAAAGGTAAGACAGATTTTAATTAACCTTTTATCAAATGCTGTCAAATTTACGGACAGCGGCAGTATTCTAATCAATACCAGTTTTAAAGATGGTATTATTTCTATTGCAGTAAATGATACAGGTTCTGGCGTTTCTGAAGAGAATCTGTTAGCTATTTTCAAATCTTTTGAACAAACTAAAGATGGTGTGATAAAAGGAGGAACTGGATTAGGACTTGCAATCAGCAAGAAGTTAGCTCGTCTGATAAAAGGAGATTTAACTGTAAAAAGTAAATATGGCAAAGGATCGTCATTTATCTTAACTTTCCCCTACTCGGAGGCGAATAAGAAGGTTATACCTCAAGAAGAAAATTTTAAGGAAGTAGACTGCATTAAAAAAGGACAACCACTTATAAAAATTTTAGTGGTTGATGATATTTTAGAGAATAGAAAAGTGGTAGAAACTTTACTCAAGTCTATTGGGTTTGAAGTAAAGTCTGCAATTGACGGTAAGGAAGGAGTAAGTCTATTTAAGCGGTGGTTACCAGATGTTATTTTAATGGATTTAGTAATGCCAAATATGAACGGAATTGAGGCAACGACTGAAATAAGAAAGTTAAAGAATGGGAAAAAAGTTGGAATAATTGGAGTAAGCGCCAGCGCCTTTAATGAAGAAAAAGATTTATTTCTTGACTGTGGAGCGAACAGTTTTGTTAAAAATCCATTTAAATTGTCGGAACTTCTTCATGAGATTCAAATCTGCACAGGAATTGAGTACGAGTACAGTTTCAAAAAATTATTAGCCAACAATGTTGCGGATTTACAAATGGATATAGACAGTATAAACACGCTACCTCAGGACATTCGAGATAAAGTCAACGAAAGTATTATCCAAGGTGACATAGATGAGTTAGAAGTTATCAACCAACAATTGGCAACTTCTCATAAAAAGGCATTCGATCTAATAAGCAAAGAGTTAACAGCCTGCAACCTAGAAGGTTTGGAAGAGTTATTCAAAGAAGATAAACAATGATAGAAAAGGATGAGATTTTGTTGGTTGACGATAACCCTGAAAACCTTAAAGTGTTAGCGGGTATATTAAAGCCCGAGGGATATTCTATTCGTTTAGCAATGAGCGGAATGAAAGCGATTAAAAGCATTAAAGCAAAGGCTCCAAACTTGATAATATTAGACGTTCTAATGCCAGGAATGGACGGTTATGAGACCTGTAGGGTCATAAAAAGTCACGAAGAAATGGCTGAAATACCAGTAATTTTTGTGAGCGCGTTAACTGGAGTATTAGATAAAATAAAAGCATTTAAAGTTGGAGCCGTCGACTTCATTGAAAAGCCTTTTCATTTCGATGAAGTATTGGCCAGGGTAAACACACATTTAACTCTTAGAAAACAAAGTGTGCAATTGCAACAAGCACTTCTAAAAGTTAGCCAGACGCAGACTAAATTGATCCAATCAGATAAAATGGTTTCCTTAGGAATCCTAACAGCAGGAATCGCCCACGAAATTAATAACCCAATTAATTATATAAATGCCGGAGTAACGGCACTTGAATTAGATCTTACAGATCTCTTAAAAGTGTTGAATCATTATGAAACCCTAGACGTTCAAAAACAGCTACCAGATGTAACTCAACAAGTCGCATTACTAAAAGACAGAATTGACTACAACTATTTAAAAGAAAATTTAATGACATCTATTAATGACATAAAAATGGGAGCGACTAGAACAGCAGAAATCATTAGCGGATTAAGCGGTTTTTCGAGAGTAGATAATAACCAACACTTAAAAGTAAATGTAAATGAAGAAATACAAAGTAATCTCAAAATACTTAAACGAATTTGTAAAAAACAAATTGAATTTAACTGTGATTTTCAACAAAATATAAATGAGATAAATGGGCACTCAGGTCATCTAAATCAGCTCTTTATGAATTTAATTATAAATGCCCAACAATCTATTGAAAAAGTGGGAATTATCAAAGTAACCACACGCAATAAAGAGGAAGGTGTTACCATCATAGTTTCCGATAATGGTTCCGGAATAAATAAAGAATTAGGAGACCGAATCTTCGAACCTTTTGTGACAACCAAAAAAGTAGGTGAAGGTACAGGTTTAGGTTTATACGTCAGTTTTGGCATTGTAGAAAATCATGGTGGAACTATCACATACGCAAGCGAAAGCAATGAGGGGAGCTCTTTTGAAGTTTACTTGCCAAACAAAATGAAAGAATGAAATTAACAGTGCTAAACATATTAAAAGTCAAAACAAATCTCAGAGTATTTCGTTCTCCTTTTTGGGGAGATGACACCATTTTAACTTATCCAAACGCCAAAGAAGCGTTAAAAATTATAGCAAATGAAGACCCTAATCTATTAATAACGGATCAAAGCAAGCCGGTAATGAACGGATTCCAATTACTAAAACAGCTTTTTGATCAATCCCTTCAAAATCAACCCTCCAGAATAATGTTATCGCGATTTGAAGAAACAAATGAAATAAAAGAAGTATCCATGCTCTTAAAATGTATTACTAAACCTTGGAATTGTGAAAAGTTAAACTCGACTATAAAATCAGTCACACAATTTTAATATGGATCAAGTAAAAAAACACACGATTTTATACGTTGATGATGATGAAATCAGTTTGCGAATATTTCTAAAATTATTTAGACGAGAGTACAACATAGTTACTACAACTTCGGCAGAAGAAGCGTTGCGTTTATTTGACGAACAATCGTTCGATCTGATTATTTCTGATCAGCAAATGCCTAAAATGACTGGCTTACAGTTATTGGCTATCATTAAGGAGATAAACCCCTTAGTACCAACTATATTACTCACAGGATTCTCAGACTATGATGTGTTGAAAAAAGCCCTAAACGAAATTGGAATTCACAAGTGCATTAATAAACCTTTTGATCCGAGTAACCTTTCCATTATTATTGATTTAGCTATTCAAGGGTACGAATTAAATAAAGAAAAAGAAATAATAAAAAATGATCTCACGGCAAGTGAAGGTAAATTCAGAGGAATTTTCAATTCCATGTCAGATGTCTTTTCTCGCGCAGACTTTGAAGGAAAAATTGAAATTATTAGTCCTTCAGTAGAGGCAATTTTCGGGTATAAAGCAGAAGAACTAATAGGCAAGGATATCCGTATTTTGTATTGTAATCCGGATAAAAGAACAGCGCTAATTAAAAAGCTTAAGAAAGAGAAATTTTTGACGGAATTAGATACAATTATAATTACAAAAGATGGGAGGAAAAAGAATATTTCATTCATATCCAAATTGTACTATGACGATCAAAACAATCCTATTGGTATAGAGAGTATATCAAGAGATGTTTCAGAGAAAAAGAAGCTGGAGCGATTACTGAAGGATCAAAACAACCTATTGGAAGAAACACAAAAAATGGCCAAGGTTGGAAGTTTAAATTATGAAACAAATTCGAATAAACTAAAATGGTCAGACACATTGGCTAATATATATGGCATTGATAATATAGATGTTATCGAAAATTCATTTGAGAATTATTTAAAATTTTTCCATCACTCAGACAAGCGCCGAGCTAAAAAGATAATATCTGAAGCGATAAAATTGAACCAAAACTTTTCTTTTGAAGCTCGTATAATTAGGGTAGACGGAACAGAAAAAGTCCTTTTTTTATCAGGAAAAGTGATAACGAATGACGAAAACCAGCGGCAAAACTTAACAGTTGCTTGTTTAGACATTACTGAATCAAAAATTAAAGAAAATGAGTTAATTAAAAGTGAAGCGAAATTTAGATTATTGGCAGAAGAATTACCAATACAAGTCTTAAAGGTAAATAAACACCTAGATATAATATATGCTAATAAATTGGCCTCAATTAATTTCTCTCGTTCGGAAAATAAAAAATTGACTGTTCATTCAATTTTTGAGAAAGAAGTTGTATCCTCAGTTGTTGAGGCTATCGAAAATTTTATTATAAATGGTAAGTCACCTAATTTAGAATTTAAAAATAAGTCAAAATGGTATGCTTTAGATATTTCAACAGTCAATGAATCAATTGGCCTTGAAAATATACTACTTGTGATTAGAGACATCACTCAAAAGAAAATAAGTGAGCAGGTTTTAAGAAGCATGAACGAAGAATTAGAGACTAAAGTAATAGAAAGAACAAAGGACTTAGAAAAAGCAAAAAACAAAATTGAAATCGCGTATCAGAACGAAAAAGAACTAAGTAAATTGAAATCTCAGTTTGTATCGACCGCTTCACACCAATTTAGAACACCACTCACAGTTATTCTGTCAAACATTGGATTGCTGGAGATGCAAATTGAAAAAGTAGGGCCTGACTTTAAACTAAAATTTGATCGGGTGTACCAAAGAATACAAGCTGAGGTGAAAAGAATGACTGACTTAATGGATAATGTACTAATTCTAGGCAAGAAGGAATCAGGAACTTTGAAGCCAAACCTTCAATCTGTAGATACTTTAGTCTTGATACAAGCAATAATACAAAAACACAACCAAATTCAGACAGATGGTAGAGCGATTGATGTAACTTCTGATGGCCATAAATCAATGGTCGAATTAGATTCTAAACTTTTTGAGAATGCATTCTCAAACCTCATTTCCAATGCATTCAAGTATTCTTTAACAAAACCAGCACCATTGGTTCACCTGAATTACACTACAGATAGGTTAACCATTACCGTTCAAGATTTTGGAATAGGAATTCCAGCAGGTGATATCAGTCATATTTTTGAACCATTTTACAGAGCTGATAATGTAAAAGATATTAATGGAACAGGTTTAGGAACCTCTATTGTAAAAGCTTATTTAAAATTGATGGGCGGCAAGGTAAAAGTAAAAAGTATAATAGGAGAGGGATCAACGTTTACCATCACTATAAAAAAACAAAAAAGATGAACCGAATTGTAATAGTTGAGAATGAGATTAACATTAGAGAAACGCTGCAAGAAATTCTAGAATTTAGTGGATATGATGTATTCACCGCTAGCAACGGAAAATTAGGTTACACTTTAATATTGGAGAAAGAGCCCGACCTAGTCTTGTGCGACGTTAATATGCCTGAACTAGATGGATTTGCATTGTTGGAACTAATTAACCAAAAGTATAACAGTGAAATTATGCCCTCTTTTTTATTTCTTACCGCTAAGGTGGAAACAAAAGAAATTAGATATGGAATGAATTTGGGTGCGGATGATTATATTTTAAAACCATTTGATCCTGTCGAAATTCTAAAAATTATTCACTTAAGAATAAATAAGCGGAAAAAAATGTTTAATCCATTGATTGGTAAACCTTCCAGTAATAAAGAAATCTTTAATAAGCTCCCAATCCCAACAGAAGAAGGTCTTGAACTAGTGCCCTTTGAGCAAATAATACAATGCAAAGCAGAAAGAGCTTATTGTTATTTTTATCTAATAGATAACAAAAAATTACTGGTTTCAAAACCGATGAAAGAATTTGAAGCTGCTTTAATTAATAATGGATTCTTTAAAGTGCATAAATCCAGTATTGTAAACCTCCAATTCGCGGAAAAATATGTTCGAGGTAGAGGTGGATACTTAGTGTTCTCGGATGGATCTACTGCAGTCGTGTCAACTCGGAAGAAGGAAGAGTTATTAAAACTATTAAAGTATGAGTAGACTTCCAATGCTGACTTAAAAATGTCCCTATTTCATTTTTAAAAAATACCTGGTCGCATTATTTAAACTTTATCTTTTAAAAAAGACACATGTGATAAATTAGAAAATTTAGATTTTAACTTGCTTTTTGTAAGCTATAGCAGTCATTAGGAAATCTGCTGTTACTTCTTCATTTAATACAACCTACTGTTGTATTAAATACTAGATTTCTTAAATGAAAAAGATTCTAATTATAGAGGATGAAACTCCTATAAGAGAAACACTCTCAGAAATACTTGAGATATCAGATTATAATGTTATTGAAGCAAAAAACGGAAAAGAAGGCTTTAATAAAGCAATTGAATCTTCTCCCGATCTTGTTCTCTGTGACATAATGATGCCGCAAATGGACGGAATGGATGCCATCAAAGCATATCAAAATCATTGCGACTTAACCTGCATTCCTTTCATTTTTCTAAGTGCAAAGTCTGGGATATTTGATATTCGGAAAGGCATGAATCTAGGTGCAGAAGACTATCTTACGAAGCCGTTTAACCCGAAAGAACTTTTATCTGTTATAGACCTTCACTTTAACAAAATAAAAAAGTTCCAAAGATTATCTGAAGCTATTAGCGACATTCGAATTAAAAAAGTGACAAAAGAGCTTGCGTTAGAAGTCACGGCTGCTAAACAAAAGTGGACCGATTACCTGCAATCGGCGGCTAATATCCAAATTGTTATTTTGCCTAGAAAGTCTGAGATAAGTCATCTTTTTCCAGATAATTTCATTTACTTCCAACCTAGATTTAGTGTTTCTGGAGATTTTTATTGGATTCAAAATTTTGGAGATATTCAATTAATTGCTGTGGTAGATTGCGCGGGTCATGGCATATTAGGTTCATTGTTATCAATCTGTTGTTATAATGTACTAAATCTAGCTGTCCAGCAATATGGGTTACGAAAGCCAAAAGAGATATTGGAGAAAGCAAATGAACTGGTATTGATTTTTATGAAAGAGCATGAAAGAACACACAATGAAGTTGGGATGGATGTTGTAATCTGTGCGATTAACCAAAAAAGTAAGTCAATTACCTATGCAGGCGCAAAAAGCCCTCTTTATTTAATAACAAACAAAGTAGATACAGTTATCGCTGAAAGAATTAAAAAGTACACTCAAAAATTCGGAAAGCCGCTCTTTAAAGTAAGGGGAAGTAATTTTACTATTGGGAGTAAAAATGAAAAAATGGAATTGGAGGAACATACAATCAATTGCGAATTAGGAGATATGCTTTATATCAGCTCAGACGGATACTCCGATCAGTTTGGAGGCCCTTCTGATAAATGCTTTAAATCTACTAATTTTATCAATTTACTACTTTCAATACAAAATGAAAGCTTGAGAGAACAGAGAAGTATTCTTGCTTACAATTTTAACCTTTGGAAAGGTGAAACTGAGCAAACAGATGATGTAACCGTATTAGGAATAAAGCTATAGCAGCATAAACTAACAGGTAATCCACTCTAATCAAAATTGTTTCTAAATCTACTTTTTATGCTATTGCTATTTCAAGTAGATTATATATATATCAACAATTTGCCCTATAATGGGCCTCCATTAAAACAATAAGTTCCTTCAAAATTCTATTGATTTTTATTTTGATGCGAGCTTCATTTCAAAATAAATGACATAAAAAAACCAAGTCTAAAAAGACTTGGTTTTCATTTTAATGGGTGGATGACGGGATTCGAACCCGCGACCCTCGGCACCACAAACCAATACTCTAACCAACTGAGCTACAACCACCATAATTGTGCAATAAATTGCAACTTTCCAAAATTATTTCGGGGTGCAAATATAGAAAAATGGATTGAATGTAAGTTCTACTAAATCAAAAAATAAAATAAAATTTAGAGCCCTATTTTATTCCTGATTTCAGCGTCTTTAAGTGAGTTCATTCCCCAATATGCTAGTCGTTCGCTTGAAATTAATGTTGCAGTGGTCGTTCTAATTTCTCCATCAAAGGCAGAAGGGTAACTTTCTTTGAAACCCACAATGGTATGCGGTGCTGCCTTTTCAAAAACTAACTCCACTACTCTACTCTGAGATTTAACTCGATAGCTATACTTTAAAAGTTCTTCGCCGAAAAAATCATTTTCACTGTAAACGCTCGCACTTCCTTCAGCCTTTACGGATAGAAGATCTTTGTGTTTCAATGCAATGTATTCCAGACTAGGAATTATCGGAAAAACTCCTAGCGGCAACGCTTTATAATCTAACCGAATTTGGTTCATAAGAGCATCTTCTATAATTGCGCTTGGAATTGTCAACTGTCGATCGCCCTCAGCCTCAAAGTAAGACCTCTGTTGAACATTGTAGACATCCTTTTCATAATTTAGCTGCAAGAAAGTAGATCCGCACCACTCTTGCATGGTGTTCACGACTTTTAAGGTTGGAAATTGTTTTTGATTTAAAGGCGTAAAGACAGTTGAATGCAAAGAGTAGTCGTAAATGCCAGTTGTAAATTTTGAAATTCTAATGTTCTTTAAAACTTGAGTTGAACTTTTGCTAATATACCGCTCATTTTTAACTTGTTTGTCTGTAATAAAATCTTCCAAGACAAATACGCTCACTAGTTTTCCGGGGTGTAGCTCATTGTATCTATTTTGTACTAAATCATATACAGCAATCTCTGCCTTACCATCTTCCCAATAGCTTTTATTAAAGTCACTATTAGTGCTGGCGTTTACTGCATTCAATTCGTCAACTTTCATCTTCGGCTCGCAAGCAACAAGTGCTGTAAACGAGATAAATAAGAACAAATGGTTTGTCATTGTAAATTTTATTTTAAGTGGTTGGATTGGTTGATTCAAAAAAGTACTTCCTGCCTGCACCAGGAAAACACTAATTGATGTCCAAAAGTTTTAATAAATAATACTGAGCATTCAAATTAAACTGTTCTATTTTACAGAATAATAAATATGTGTGTCTGATTGGGCCCCTTCTATCTCTCCCGATAGATTCAAATAGACCTCCCAATAGGAATTGGTTAATTCAATATTCATTTTTTTAGCATACTCTTTAATGCCCAAACGCACCTCGGCTAAACCTTCATAATCTCCAACATGCATTGCTTTTATAGCCTTTCCAAAGGGTCCATTTTTAACGTTAACCCTATCCGTTCCCTCAGCCTTACCTATTACAGGAGATGCCGGTTCAAAAACTACCTTTTCGGGAGAATAAGCATAATATAACACCAGACTATTTCCTGCTGTTTCGATATTATTCATTGCCATAAAAATTCCTGACTTTGTATAGATTTCGGTCATTTTAGTTGGCATTTCTCCAACTGCACAAGAATCTTTAATTGATACGATCGACACTCCTTCCACCTCAACAATTTCCAACCCATGAGGATCTGAAATTACAACCGGTTTACTTTCCACAATTCTTTTCAAATCTATTAAACTGCTTTTATAACTTTCTACAGTCATAGGTTTAAATATAGTATTCATTATTCTTGCATAAAAAGGTGTTTCAGCGCCAATCATGTCCCAAACAACAGTTGTTTTACCATCACTTTTAGTTAAGGTAAAAGAAGCGAAAATTTCAGCAGCAGCAGCAGCAGCAGCATTCAATAGCATCTTAGTTTTCATATACTCGTTGTCACGAATCTCAATTATTTCTTGGCTTCCTGTTCCAACCATCCGATTATTGCTCACCCAAGAATTTTTATACCCTACAGTTCCCATTTCTCCCTCATAAGTTTGTGCCATATCCGGATCTATTTTACTCCAAGCAGACCAATCATCCCAAGCCTCAAAATCTTCAATCTCTTCAAATACGAGATGTGCAGGTGCCTTAATTTCAATAGATTATTTCGCTTCCATTTGCGAAGGTTGAGTTGCTCCATAAATAACTACAACGGCAATAATCACTAAAATAACTATTAACAGTCCTGTTAAAAATTTCATAGGTTTGGGTTTGATTATTAATTGTATTTACGCCCAAGGTATAACAATTTTTCGTTTTTTTACACTACACAACTATTTTGAATATGAACTCACATGAAATAGACTTTGAGATTTTTGGGAACGATTTACAATGCCTTGAAATTGAGTTAGACCCGGATGAGACTGTCATTGCCGAAGCCGGAAGCATGATGATGATGAACCAAAGCATAGAAATGAACACTATCTTAGGCGATGGCTCGAAACAAGATGAGAGTGTTTTAGGTAAGATTTTCTCAGCCGGTAAGAGGGTTCTGACGGGCGAAAGTTTGTTCATGACAACTTACACTCAGAGAGGCAGTTCTAAGGCGAAAGTAACTTTTGCTGCACCTTATCCAGGAAAAATAATTTCGATGAATCTTCTTGAATTTGGAGGAAAGATAATTTGCCAAAAAGAAGCTTTTCTATGCGCTGCAAAAGGTGTTTCAGTCGGCATTGAATTTCAACGAAAGTTAGGTGTTGGTTTTTTTGGCGGGGAGGGTTTTATCATGCAAAAACTAGAGGGCGATGGTTTAGCTTTTCTTCACGCAGGTGGAACAGTAGTGAAAAGATGTTTGACTCATGGAGAGGTATTAAATGCAGATACAGGCTGTTTAGTTGCGTTAAGTTCCTCTGTAGATTATGACATTAGATTACAAAAGGGAATTAAAAACTCACTTTGGGGTGGTGAAGGTTTATTTATAGCCACATTACAAGGTCCAGGTGATGTCTGGATTCAGTCCATGCCCTTTAGTAGACTGGCAGATAGAATTTACTCCAACATGCCCAGAACGGGAGGGAAACGAATAGGCGAAGGAAGTATATTAGGAAGAATTGGAGGTTTATTAGATGGCGATAAGTAAGCATTACTCTCTAAAGTTTGTCGTTATTCTCATGGCTATAGTTGCTTCTGTTAGACTAGATGCGCAACAAAACGAGAGTAAAAAATTAATAGTACCTGCTATTGTGGTAAACACCGACTCTAAATCAGGTTCAAGCAATATCAGCAACCTTAATGGTGAGCAAATAATTGAACTAATTGACTCTTTGCTATCATTAGATATAGTTCCCGATGAAATGCTCAACGAATTGAGCGATTACGTGGAGAATAAAAGACTAACAGAAGACATTTTCGTTTCATTAACCGGGTTTTATGATTCAAGTATGTACCCTTCTCGTTCCATGTATAAAAAATGGGATACGTACCAACTTTTTAACAAAGTAGTTAGCGATTTAAAAGTTGGCGAAAACAGAAAATTAGTTTTGGAAGACACCCTTAACGAATGTCGATTTTACAACCCGTATAAAGGTTTAATAACTTCCAATTTCGGCTGGAGAAGCGGTAGAGCCCACAATGGAATAGATATTGATTTAGAGGTTTGGGATCCCGTTGTCGCGAGTTTCGATGGTATGGTTAGAGTGGCAAGAATGCACAAAGGTTATGGAAGAGTAGTTATTATAAGGCATTACAATGGCTTAGAAACCCTTTATGCGCATTTACACCGCCTAAAAGTTAAGCCCGGAGATATTGTTGAAGCCGGCCAAGTAGTTGGTTTGGGCGGAAGTTCAGGAAGATCATCCGGCAGCCATCTGCACTTCGAAGTAAGGTTTAAAGGAAATCCGCTCAACCCTAAAAGCATTATAGACTTCAATAACAACAAATTAAAAACAAATTCAATTAAATTAATAAAGACGAAATACAGTTTTGCCGCTGTTCCAGATGGGGTTAACTTTCACACTGTAAAAAAAGGTGAAAGTTTGTTTAAAATTGCAATCCTTTATGGCACTAGCATAACAGAACTATGCAGTCTTAACAGCATAAAACGAAACCGCACCTTACAAATTGGTCAAAAATTAATGGTGGTTCAACTATGATTTCAACAATAAACTTTCAAGATCACCCGACCAATAGGAATACAAAGGTTTTCTATTTTAGTAAAACTGAGCATGCGTCGCATTTTGAAAATTTACTTGCAGAAAGCAATGTGACGTTTGAAAAACAGATTGATAGTGATGGAGATCAACGAATTTATTACGGGATACACATCTCCAAATTTGACATCGCTAAAAACCTAAACTACCTAACTATCGGTAAATTCCGAAACAAGTTTATTCCAGATCTTTTTTTCAGGTACTTCCTAATTATAATTTCAATTATTGTTGTAGGACTGAGTATTGTAGGCGGTTTATTAGCTGATTAAATCTAGTTTTTAAAAGTAACTTTGAATCATGTATCAAATCAGTTTTTTTCTTGCGGCCTTACTGCTCTCTTGCACATTCATTACCAATGCCCAAGAGAGAGTAACAACAGTTGGTATTCAGTTTAAACCAATCTTGAGTTCAGACATAATAAACACTGGACCACAAAGCCAGGAGGTTGAAAATGTG
>Ga0307998_1000732_pt1 | contig 18329 bp, 21 predicted proteins | sample Davwhametageno37_FD_203147 | JGI IMG/M metagenome (GOLD analysis project Ga0307998, IMG submission 203147) | Marine microbial communities from Davis Island wharf, Antarctic Ocean - #37 | ecosystem: Environmental > Aquatic > Marine > Unclassified | place: Antarctic Ocean: Davis Island wharf... | reverse complement strand
TAAGGGTTGAGTATAATATTTACAATTAAACAAAATTTAAGAGTATTACATGGCAACAAAACCAACTAAAGTAACCATCAGCTTCGACAATGACAGAGCGCCTGTAGAACTACCAGTTCTGTCTGGAACATTAGGCAATGATGTAATTGACATTCGAAAACTGGGCAAGCATGGCATTTATACATACGACCCTGGTTTTCTATCAACCGCTTCTTGCAGCTCTGATATTACCTTTATTAATGGTGAAGAAGGCAATCTCTACCATCGTGGTTACCCAATCGAGCAGCTGGCGGAAAATGCTAACTTCCTAGAAGTTGCCCACCTGCTAATTAAGGGTGACCTACCTAATGCCAAAGAGAAAAAGAATTTCAGTCTTGCAATAGAACGCCACACCATGTTACATGACCAAATGTTGAATGTTTTTAGAGGCTTTAGACGTGATGCACACCCAATGGCCGTGATCGTGTCAGTTGTTGGTGCAATGGCAGCATTCTATCCAGAGCAGACCAATGTAACAGACCCAAAATTACGTGAAATCGCTGCCCTTCGCTTGCTAGCTAAAGCACCGACCATTGCAGCATGGAGTTACAAATACACAATAGGCCAACCTTTTGTATATCCACAAAACAAATTAAGTTATGCCGAAAACTTTTTATACATGATGTTTGCAACACCATGTGAAGAGTATGTAGTCAGCCCAATATTAGCTAAAGCTTTTGAGCGTATTCTTATTTTACATGCAGACCATGAACAAAATGCATCTACATCAACCGTGCGTTTAGTCGGTTCTAGTGGCGCCAACCCTTTCGCCTGCATTGCCGCAGGTATTGCTTCACTTTGGGGCCCTGCACATGGCGGTGCTAATGAAGCTACATTAAAAATGTTAGATGAAATTGGTGATGTAAGCTGCATTGATGAATACATTGCTCGTGCAAAAGATAAAAATGATAGCTTCCGCCTGATGGGATTTGGTCACCGCGTATACCGCAATATGGATCCGCGTGCAGCCATCATGCGTAAAACTTGCCACGAAGTACTTAACGAGCTAGGTCTACATGATGATCCAATGTTTAAACTTGCAATGAGATTAGAAAAAATTGCTTTAGAGGATGAATACTTCGTCAAACGCAAGCTATACCCAAATGTCGATTTCTATAGCGGCATTGTGATGCGTGCAATGGGCATTCCAAACTCCATGTTTACCGCGATATTTGCACTAGCACGTACCGCTGGCTGGATCGCGCAATGGAATGAAATGCATACAGACTCTTCAAATAAAATTGGCCGCCCAAGACAGCTTTATACCGGCGAAGCTAAACGTGATTTTGTGCCAATAGATGATCGCAAATAATTCAGCCTCTACCCGCTAAGAAATTTTTCAGGAGCCACAAGGCAACTGAAAAATTCTAGCTGTTAGTTCTTTCCACAAAAAAATAATCGCCAAAGGGGTGATTACGTTGCTTGCTTTGATACGAACCACAACCAGACATAACCCAATATTCCAGCCAGTACAGACGCCGATAAAATACCCACTTTTGCCATGACTAAGAAATTTGGATGTGTCGATGCATAGGCAAGCTCCGCAACAAATATAGACATAGTGAAACCAATACCCGCCAATAATGCGACACCAGCTAGTTGGCTAAACTTAACCCCCGTCGGTAACTGCGTTAAACCAAGCTTCAGAAAAATCCAACAAGCGCCAACGATACCAATAAATTTCCCAACAACTAAACCCACACTAACACCAAGCACAATAGGGTTGGTTAGCACGGCATGCCACGATTCGAACTGTAAAGGCACCCCGGCATTAAACAAGGCAAAAATAGGAATCACAAAAAAGGCAACTGGCACATGCCAATGATGTTCCAAACTTTGTAATGGTGTTTGTACATAATTAACATCGGTTTCCAACGACTGGACAACCGCTTGTAGCTGATTGTTAGTCAAAATGTTCTTTCCTGAATCTAGGCCTGTTTTGAATTTTTCCATCAATTCTTTGAGTCTACTAGCAAACAATCCGGGGTCGTACTTAGGTCTCGCTGGAACAGAAAATGCACCCAAAACACCCGCAATTGTTGCATGTACGCCAGACTGTAATAACGCATACCAAAGCAGCACTGCGACAAGGAAGTAGGGGGTTAATTTACGAATACCGATAGTATTAAAAAGCATCAACATACCAACAAACAGAGCGGCAATGCCGATCCACATTGGTATCAACTCTTTTGTATAAAAAAGTGCGATAACCAATACAGCACCTAGGTCATCTACAATTGCCAGCGCCACTAAAAAAGTGACTAGGGTTTTAGGTACTTTATTACCCAGCAGTACTAAAGCACCTACCGCAAATGCAATATCAGTGGCCATGGGAATACCCCAACCACGGCTTGCGTCACCCTCTTGGTTGAAAGAAAAAAACAACAACGCTGGAACAATCATGCCGCCAATCGCGGCAATAATTGGTAAAGCGGCTTTTTTCAAATCAGATAACTCCCCCACCATAATTTCACGCTTGAGCTCCATCCCGACCAAGAAAAAGAATAAAGCCATCAAGGCATCATTAACCCAGTGATGCAGGCTCATTTCTAACTTCCACTCACCAATATTAAGACCAACCAATGTATGCAAAATATGTGAATAAGTCTCATAGAAAAAGCTGTTCGCCATAATCAAAGCAACCACTGCACTCCCCATAAGCAGGAGCCCACTCGTGGTTTGCCCGTGTACAAACTCATCAAAAGGCGTCAATACCTTCCTAAACCTTCTTTCCCATGGCGCGTAAATCACACCGTCTTGATGTTTACCGCTCTCTTTTTGGGGTTGATTGCTCATAATGGTTAATTGCTCTTTCTAAGATTCAGGTGCCTATGATTGAGGCACAAACAAAAAACTGCATCCGATTTGGATGCAGTTAATAACACTATACTACTTTAAAGATGCTGTGAATCACTCACACAGCAAATGTTAGCTACCAAAAACTAGCTAAACAGAAAAGGATGAGCCACAGCCACAAGTGCTTTTTGCTTCTGGATTGCGAATCACAAACTGAGACCCTTGGAGATTATCTTGGTAATCAATTTCCGCTCCCATTAAATACTGCAGACTCATTGGATCGATTAGCAACGTTACCGTGTCTTTTTCCACCTGCGTATCATCTTCATTCACTTCCTCTTCAAAAGTAAATCCATACTGAAAACCAGAACAGCCGCCACCACTCACAAAGACGCGTAATTTTAAATCTGCCGAGCCCTCTTCCTCGATTAACTCTTTTACTTTCTTGGCTGCATTATCCGTAAAGATTAATGGTGCTGGTGGTGCCGGTATTTCCACCTCTGCTAAATCAATTACTGTACTCATCTCGACTCCTTGAATTCACTTACTCTAATTTATAATACCTTAAATTGGCTCGTCAGTTTCATTGGCTTCACTCTTTTCACTGTGGACCAATTTTCCATCAATCACTGAACCCATATGCATTTCTAATGATGTGTAATGCAGGTCACCTTTAATGCGTGCTTTAGCTTGCAACTCAATAAATTGCCCCGCTTTAACCTGTCCTACAACTGTACTACCACCAATTAATACAATTTTTGTCGCACCTGCCGCACCCTCTATGCGGCCATTTTCACCCAGGATAATCGTGCCTTGCGACCCGGCTTGTTCCTGTACATTCCCACGAATAGTGCCATCAACTCGCAAACCACCACTAAATGTCAAATCCCCAGTAAGGACAGTATCTGTACCAACCAAAGTGTCGATACGGCTATCTATTTTATTCACTTTTTTAAACATCATTTCAATTTTCACCTTACTGTAAACTTAGCTATTTGTTCGTCATCTTTTTATAAAAAAACAAATCCTCTTTTGCCTTGAGATTCTCATCTTGGACTTTAGCAAGGTCTTTAGCAAGTTTATTATTGGTTGCCAACTCTATTTGCAACTCACGTTGAGCCTCTACCAACTTGAACTCAAGCATTTTATTTTGATGCTGCATTTCTACTAATTGACTAACAATTTTTTCATAATCACTGTTGCTCATCATGAAATAGGACAAACCAAAGCCCAACCCAACACATAAAAGCGCAACAACCATTCGATAATACCACGGCCTGTCAGCTTTGACCGCAACACGCCTAGCAGTATAGCCATAATGATTTCGTACTCTGCTTTGAAATTTTTTCATACAATCAAGTTCATTAAGGCATTAATGGAACAACGTCTAGGCCCGTATGCTCCTCAAACCCAAACATCACATTCATATTTTGTACCGCCTGCCCTGCCGCACCTTTGACCAAATTATCTTGCACAACAACTATCGTTAAATAATCGCTTGCTTGTTGCTGTAACGCAATCCGAAGATGATTGGACCCTCGAACAGACCTTGTTTCAGGCAATTGCCCTTTTGATAGCACATCAACAAAATATTCTTTTGCATAATGCTGCTCATATAAAGCCTGCAAATCTACATTTTTGGCATTGGCGGTCAATTTAACATAGAGCGTCGACAGCATTCCCCGAATCATTGGCACTAAGTGCGGCACAAAAATAAACTGCAAGTCGCTCTCAGCTAATTGTTTAAGCTGTGCATCAATTTCAGGATGGTGCCTGTGTCCAGAAAGGCCATAGGCTTTCATATTGTCGCTGGCTTCAGAATACAATGTAGTAATTAATGCTTTTCTACCTGCACCCGAAACGCCTGACTTTGCATCAGCAATAATGGGTGCTGAAAAATCAATCAGCCCTTGTTCTAATAATGGCGCCAAACCCAACAACACAGTTGTTGGATAACAGCCTGGATTGCCAACCACATTAGCTGCTTTAATATCCGCTCTATTCAGTTCAGGAATTCCGTATACTGCCTCTTCCAATAGATCAGGACAGCTATGTGGCATGTTGTACCACTCTTCAAATACTGCCGTATCTTGTAATCTAAAATCAGCAGCCAAATCAATCACTTTAGTGTTGGCAGCTAATAATGCAGGCGCTTGTCCCATGGCCACACCATGCGGCGTTGCAAAGAAAACAACATCACAAATAGTCAGGTCTACCGTTTCAGGATCAGTAAAAGAAACATCAACATAACCCCGCAAGCTAGGAAACATATCAGCCACGGGCAAGCCTGCTTCACCACGTGAAGTCACTGCAACAATCTCTACGGACAAATGCGTTGCAAGCAGGCGTAACAACTCAGCACCAGTATACCCAGTGCCGCCTACAATACCGACTTTTAGCTTTTGATTTGACATAACAGAACTATCCAAAGAATTATTATTAGTATACCTGAAACAAAAAAGGCCGCGTTAGCGACCTTTTTCAATAAGCATATTCCCAATACTGAGAATACGTGAACTCTAGCGTTTAGAGAACTGCTTACGGCGACGCGCTTTGCGGAAGCCAACTTTTTTACGCTCTACTTCACGTGCATCACGTGTTACATAGCCCGCTTTAGAAAGGCCAGGCTTTAACGCTGCATCAAAGTCAATCAATGCACGTGTAATGCCGTGACGAACTGCACCGGCTTGACCAGACTCACCACCACCGATTACGTTGATTTTAATATCAAAGCTTTCAAGGTTTTCAGTTAATGTTAAAGGCTGACGTAAAATCATACGTGATGTTTCACGTGAGAAATACTCATCAACAGGCTTATCATTAACGATGATATTGCCTTTACCTGATTTTAAGAAAACGCGCGCTACTGAGCTTTTGCGACGTCCTGTACCGTAATTATATTTACCAATCATCTTCTTTTACCTTAGAGAGTCAATGCTTGCGGTTGTTGTGCAGCATGGTCATGCTGGTCACCAGCAAAAACTTTTAATTTTTTAATCATTGCATAACCCAAAGGGCCTTTTGGCAACATACCTTTAACAGCTTTTTCTAATGCACGACCAGGGAAGCGGTCTTGCATTTTGCTAAATGTTGTTGTTGAAATCCCACCAGGGTAGCCTGAGTGAGTATGGTATTCTTTATCAGTTGCTTTCGCACCTGTTACGCGTAATTTGTCAGCATTAATAACAACAATATAATCACCTGTATCAACGTGAGGCGTGTAAATTGTTTTATGTTTACCGCGTAAGCGGTGTGCACATGCACTAGCTAAGCGACCTAAAACAAGATCAGATGCGTCAATCACAAACCAATCGCGTTTTACTTCATGTGTTTTTGCTGAGAATGTTTTCATAATGTTACTACCAATTTATATAGCTTATTAAAATCAAGAGGGCGGATTATATGCTTTTGACTGCCTCTCGTCAAACAAATTTAAGCGCTAAATTAAATTAATCTCATCGTCAGCAATATTTACATAAGCAATTTTAACATTACTAAGTGCTTTTTGTCACATTTCCTCAACCAACTCTGCTGAATCGTTAGGTCTAAATTTTCCTTGGCTTTCTAAGCACTGCTCTAGCACTCGGGCTAAGCGATATAGACGTTCATTCAAGTCCTGAAGAGCCATTAAAAGCAAAGAGGAAAAGTTATAAGAAGTCGCCAAGACTAAAAAGCTTGAAGAAGAAACTCGTTTAGAATTTACACTTCCTGATAAAAAGTAAATGACTTCATGCCATTAAATACGCTGCTTCCATACTTAATAGCAAAGTAAAGCCTATCCAATTATTAGTCAAAAATGCTTTGAAGCAATTGGCTTTAACGCGCGTTTTTATCATTTGATACTGCCAAAAGACCAAGCTAGATGTAACCACAAGCCCAGCAAAGTATACTGGTCCAAATGCCATCAACTTGCCCACATAAACAAATATACCCAACATCGCGATATAACAAACCATAATTGCGGACACATCATACTTTCCAAAAAACAAAGCAGATGATTGAATGCCAATTTTGATATCGTCATCACTGTCGACCATTGCATACTCAGTGTCGTAAGCAATAGCCCACAATATATTTGCTACCAATAGCCACCATGCAGTAAGCGGAATATGATTTTGAATTGCCGCGAAAGCCATGGGAATGCCAAAACCAAAAGCTATCCCTAAATAAACCTGCGGTATCGCTAAAAAACGTTTTGTCAGTGGATAAGTTGCAGCCAAAAATAATGCGGCGATTGATAGCAATATCGTTAAATTATTTAAAAAACAGACAAAACAAAAAGCAATTAAGCTTAATCCGCCTGCTAACAACAAAGCCTCTTTAACACACACCTCACCACTTACTATTGGCCGCTCTTTAGTACGCTCAACATGCCCATCGTAATCGCGGTCTGCAATATCATTCATCACGCAACCTGCACTACGCATTAACACCACGCCAGCAATAAAGATACACGTTACTTGCAAATTGAGTTTCCCATCACCAGCTAAGAGTAAGCCCCATAATGTCGGCCACAACAGCAATAAAATCCCTATTGGCTTATCTAAACGCATCAAGCGTTCATAAGCATTCAATTTTTGAATCAATGTGTTCTTATTCATCTCAACTTTATTGATCAGTGATCGCCGGTAAAAAAACTTCAGTGACTAAAATTCTAGCGCACTTTAAACTAAAGATTGAGCGCCTCGCCCATAAATAAGTAGGCGCTTGCGATAGATTCGCCACGGCTTTTCGATACAAAGCATGGTGCTTTGATAATTTTTTATAGCTTAGTGGTGTGCGCTTTACCCGTGGGTCACTAAATAGAGTTGCCCCTAATGGCTTATTACCCAGCTTTCCCAGTTTAGCCCACTCGCCACGCAAACTACTATGTGGCAACACACTGTGCGCATAAACAAGCGCTTCTTGATTGCCCATCAGCAACACGTCACGCACATTAGCGGCGGTCGATTGTTTGCGCTTTAATACAGCAGCCTCATCCATAATAGGCTTGGCGTCTTGTTGTCTGATTGTTTTTACGTGAAAATCTGCATAGTCAGATTGCAATCTGGCAGTTAACGAACCTTCATCCACTAACCAGCTTTGGTAAGATGAGGCTGAAAAGGGCTTTCTTAGCCAGTTAGAACGTAATTGGATGTTATGAGGATCGATTTTCACAAAGCAAATTATCGCATAAACAGAAATGGTTCGGCGACACGTGTTGCGGACTTAAACTTTGACCAAATCGACACCTTGTCGCATCCACCGTTGTAAGTGTTGATCCACTGCTTCTGGGTAATCTTTTAATAAGCCATCAGCAACTGATTTTGCTCGTTGTAGCAAATCTTCATCGCGGGTTAAATCAGCAATTTTTAACATTGGCACACCACTTTGGCGTGTGCCCAAAAATTCACCTGGCCCACGTAGATTTAAATCGGCTTGTGAGATTGCAAAGCCATCCGTATTTTCATAAATTACTTTAAGCCGCGCCCGCGCCATCTCAGTCAGTTTATTTTGATACATCAAGATACATGTGCTTTTAGCTGTGCCACGGCCAACACGGCCGCGCAACTGATGCAACTGACTCAAGCCCATGCGTTCTGCATGCTCAATGACCATTAAGCTGGCATTAGGGACATCTACACCAACCTCAATCACAGTAGTCGCTACCAGCAGTTGGATTCCACCTGCTACAAAGGCTTGCATCACAGCTTGTTTTTCAGCAGACTTCATCCGTCCATGGACTAAACCAACGCTTAAATCTGAAAAATTCTGTTGTAGGTTTTCAAAAATCTCGGTCGCCGTTTGTAGTTGCAACACTTCTGACTCTTCAATAAGCGGGCAAACCCAGTAAGCTTGGCTGCCGGACTGACAAGCTTCACGCACCCGTTGCAAAATTTCTTCTCTGCGTTGGTCAGATACCAGTTTAGTCACAACAGGCGAACGGCCAGGCGGTAACTCATCTATCACCGAAACATCTAAATCCGCGTAATAGCTCATAGAAAGTGTGCGTGGAATTGGTGTCGCCGTCATCATCAGTTGATGCGGCTCAGGTGCGCCTTTTTGACGTAGAGCCAAACGCTGCTGCACGCCAAAACGATGCTGCTCATCAATAATCGCGAGTCCTAATTTTTTAAAACTAACCGCATCTTGGAATAAAGCATGGGTACCAACCGCAAGCTGGACTTTCCCGCTAGCAATATCCTGTTGTGCCGCCTCACGTGTTTTTTTATTCTGGCTACCTGTTAGCCATGCAATATGAATATTCATGGGTGCTAGCCACATTTCAAACTTTTTATAATGCTGCTCAGCTAAAATCTCTGTTGGCGCCATCAGCGCAACTTGCCAGCCCTGTTCAATCGCCTGCAAAGCGGCTAGGCATGCAACAATGGTTTTACCACTTCCAACATCCCCTTGTAATAAGCGTTGCATCGGGTGTGCTTGTGTGAGATCTTGACTAATTTCCGCACTCACTTTTTGTTGTGCTTGCGTTAGCACAAATGGCAAATCTTGTAATAACTGCTTAACTAAGGTTTGTGAAGGCGCAATTTCTGACGCAGAGATGCTACGCCTTTTCGCATAGTGTTTACGCATCGATAGCTGCTGAGCCAGCAGCTCATCATAAGCGAGGCGACGCCACTCTGGCGTTAACCGATTTTCTAATGCAGTTAAATCCGCATCTGGTTGGGGGTAATGCAAGGACTGGATACTGTCAGAAAAACTAGGGAAACGCTGCGTCTCATAAACAAACGGCGGTAAGGTTTCAGTCAGTGCATCCATTTGCATGGCTGTCTTAATGGCTTTCCGAACCGATGGTTGCGTTAAACCAGCGGTGGTGGAATAGACCGGTGTTAATTGCTCACTAACCGCTGCATCCTTCCCCGCCGCTTTACACTGCGGATGCACCATCTCATAGCCAAAGTAACCATGTCGAACTTCTCCGTAGGCACGCAATTGATTGCCGACTTTTAACGCATTAATTTGGCTGGGATAGAAGTGCAAAAAACGCAAGGTAAGCTGCTGCCCAGCTTCATCGGCTAATTGTGCGACTAATGCTTTCCGTGGTTTGTAAGTGACTTCTGCGTACATAATTTCACCTTGGACTTGTACAGATTCACCTAAGCGCAAATCCCGTATCGGCACAATCCGCGTTTCATCGATGTAACGTAACGGCAAATGCAATAGCAAATCTTGTACATGATGCACTGCTAGCTTTGCAAGATTAGCAATCAGTGGTTTAGAAAATGATTTGATTTCACTTAATTGCATGGTGCTGCTGAATGATGTCCAATGATTATTAGCTGGGAGAGGCTTATTCCAGCTCCATCACAGCATCCGCTTCAACCAAAGCACCTTTAGGCAGTGATGCCACTCCAACCGCAGCACGTGCTGGATAAGGTTCAGTGAAGTACTCTGCCATGATCTCACTCACTAAAGCAAAGTTAGCTAAATCAATTACAAAGACATTTAACTTCACAATGTCATTCATTGAACCACCTGCAGCGGTAGTCACTGCTTTAAGGTTATCAAATACGCGGCGCACTTGTGCTTCAATACCCTCGACCAACTCCATCTTGACTGGGTCTAAACCAATTTGGCCTGAGCAGTAAACAGTTTTATCGACTTTTACTGCTTGTGAATATGTCCCGATAGCGGCAGGTGCATCTTGCGTTTGAATGATTATTTTATTTGTCATGATTTTCCTATTTCAACTTTTAAACTAATTACACTTTTTGTTCTTTATGCTCGCCTTTAATACGATTAATACGCACCACTTCTGGAATCTTCCGTAGATTGCGAATCAACTCGGCCAAATGCACTCGGTTATGCACCTGTACCGTAAAGTTAATCGTGACATACTGGCTGCCATCTGGCTCTTGCGCACTCACATGGTCAATATTAGAGCCTGCATCAGCAATGCCCGCAGCTAACTTTGCAAGCATGCCACGCACATCAGCAACCACTAATCGCAAATTCACACTAAATAAGCGCTTAGCGTCTTCATCCCACTCTACATCCAACCATTTATCAGGATCTAATTTGAACTTGCTAATCGCCACACAGTCATGTGTGTGAATCACCAAGCCTTTATCTTTATTAATAAAGCCTAAAATAGGATCCCCGGGAATCGGTCGACAACACGGCGCGAACTGCACTGCCATACCCTCTGAACCGCGGATGGTAATTTTATCGAATGATTTCTGGTCGTTCGCTGCTCCTGCCTCGTGGCCATGTGCGCTAGCGACTAACTGGTGTGCAACCATTAAACTCACTCGCTTACCTAAACCAATATCGGCCAAAATTTCAGCCTTGTCTTGGACACCATAATCCCGCATGACTTTTTCCCACTGACTATCCTCAATTTTGGCCGGCTCTATATGCATCGCTCGCAAGGCAATATTCAGCATACGCTCACCTAAGTGAGCGGTCTCTGTTACTTTCATGGATTTTAAGTAGTGGCGCAAATGTGAGCGTGCTTTACCCGTCACGACATAATTTAACCATGCAGGGTTCGGCCTAGGTAAAGCGGAAGTGATAATTTCCACATGATCACCATTCTGCATTTCAGTCCGTAACGGTGCTAACTCATGATTAATTTTCACCGCAACACAACAATTACCCACATCGGTATGAACAGCATACGCAAAATCAACGGCTGTAGAACCTCTAGGTAATGCCAAAATATTACCTTTTGGCGTAAAGACATAGACTTCATCAGGAAATAAATCCACCTTAAAATGCTCTAAGAATTCATGACTATCATCACTTTCAGTCTGAATTTCTAGGAGGCGCTGCAACCATTTATGCGTTTGTTGTTGCAATTGCGTTAAATGGACATCTTTCGTTTTATACAGCCAATGGGCAGCAACACCTGCCTGCGCGATATTATGCATCGCAACACTACGCACTTGTACTTCTATTGGCGTACCAAATGGACCGAACAAAGTCGTATGTAGCGACTGATAACCATTGGCTTTAGAAATCGCAATGTAGTCTTTAAACTTACCAGGGATCGGCTTATATAGGCCATGCAAACTGCCTAAGGTTAAATAACACGTTGGTGTATCCTTTACCAACACGCGAAAACCATAAATATCACCCACTTGCGATAACTTCAAGCCCTTAGCAACCATTTTCTTGTAGATGCTATAAACATGTTTTTCTCGACCCTCTACATCAGCCTCTATCTCCGCATCAGTTAGCTGTTTCGTGATCGCTTCTAATATTTTAGAGATGACTTCTCTACGATTACCACGTGCTGTTTTAATCGCTTTGACAATCACTTTATAGCGATTTGGATAAATATATTTGAAACTTAAGTCTTCAAGCTCTTGATAAATGACATTCAAGCCTAAACGGTTAGCAATAGGCGCATAAATATCCAATGTTTCTTGAGAGATTCGCTTCTGCTTCTCCAGCTTCATCACATCTAAAGTTTGCATATTGTGTAGACGGTCTGCTAGCTTGATGAGGATCACGCGCACATCTTGGCTCATTGCCAACAGCATTTTCCGTACGTTTTCTGCTTGAGCTTGAACAGCTGTTTGTAGCTCAATTTTATCTAGTTTGGTTAGGCCATCAACCAAGCCAGCTACTTGTTCGCCAAACTGCTCTTTTAATTCATCCGCCGCGACACCAGTGTCTTCCACCACGTCATGTAACAAGGCGGCCAACAATGTTGGCACGTCTAAATGTAATTTAGCTAAAATGCACGCAACAGCAACTGGGTGCACAATATAAGGTTCGCCAGATCGGCGCACCTGTCCTTTGTGCGCGTTGTCACTATATCGATACGCGTGCCAAACCTGCTCAATTTCATCTTGAGATAAGTAAGCTTTTAGTAGGGTGGTGAGTGGTGAGTTTTCACTATCTGCAGGCAGCAATGGCTGCTCTGCAGCGGAATAGTGTTCCGCTGATAATTTTTTTGCGGTTTTAGGCATAGCACTTAATCGGCATCTTGCTTAAGTCTGTCGCCTAGCTTTTGCCCAGTAGCTCTAGGCCAACTTTGCCTGCCGCGATTTCACGCAATGCAATCACCGTTGGTTTATCACGTGAGCCATGTAAGTTTACCAGTGGATCTGAACCATTTGAAATTTGGCGCGCGCGGTATGCGGCAATGAGCGTTAATTGAAAACGATTTGGAATGTTGTCTAAACAATCATCTACTGTAATACGTGCCATGGTGGATATCCTCTAATTAAATCAGTTTCTGAAGCAACGCGCTATGGCGCTGTAATTGAATCTTTGATTTCAGACGTTGCGATTGAATAACCGCAATCAAATCTTGCAAAGCATCATCAAATTTATCATTGATTGTAACATAGTCAAACGCAACTACGTGACGCATTTCTGCATCCGCCACCGCCATGCGTTTCGCAATCACTTCAGCACTATCTTGACCTCGATTACTTAAGCGCTCTTCCAGCGCCTCTAGGGAAGGCGGCAAGATAAAAATACTAATGGCGTCTGGATAGGTTTTTTTGACTTGCTCGGCGCCTTGCCAGTCAATTTCTAACACGACATCATTACCTGCTGCCAGCGCAGCATTCACCGTCGATTGCGATGTGCCATAACGTGCACCATGCACAAAAGCACTCTCAATAAAGTCGCCTGCTTCTAACAGCGCCAGAAAGCCCGCATCTTTAACAAAATGGTAATGCACCCCATTTTCCTCACCCGGCCGTTGTGGCCGCGTCGTGTGTGAGATAGAAAGCTTAATATGCTGATCTTTTTCCAGCAGGGCTTTAACTAAGCTTGTTTTACCTGCGCCGGATGCAGCCGTAATAATAAATAAGTTACCTGAAATCATATGTCTATTTTAGATGATTTTACGAAAAATAATGGTAATTCATGATGAATAATCATGCGATGTTTTGAATTTGTTCACGCATTTGTTCAATTAATACTTTCAGCTGCATCGCAATTTGCGTTGTTTCAATCGCCACTGATTTAGAACCGAGTGTATTGGCTTCGCGATTCATTTCCTGCATTAAGAAATCCAATTTTTTACCGACCATGCCCCCAGCAGCTAGAATGCGCTTCACTTCATGCACGTGTGACTCTAAGCGTGATAGCTCTTCATCAACATCAACCCGCTGAGCATACAACACCATCTCTTGATGCAATCGTTCTTGGTCATTGCTTAATTTCACTTCTTCTAATTTGGCTAATAACTTCTCTTGATAGGCTTTCGCCATATTCGGTAACATGGGTTTAACAGTAAGAACCAACGCTTCCACTTCCGTTAAGCGCTCTAAAATCATGGCACTTAATTTTTCACCTTCTCGTGCTCTAGCTTCAATTAACGCTTCTATCGCAACTTCAAGCACGCCAACAAAATCTTGCGCCAACACATCAGCATCCAACACCTGTGCAGTCACTACCCTAGGCATCTGAATCACATCCAGCATATTGACCGCTTGTGTCTCTGGAAAATATTCTGAGGCAGTTTTAACGGATGCTGCAATATGCTGTAAAACTGAATGATTCAGCTCAAGACCTTCTTCTGCCGTTGCTTTCGCTAAATTAATCCGACACTCCACTTTGCCACGGCCTAGTTTCGCCTTTAACATTTCACGCGCTTGTGACTCCTGTGTGCGAAAAGCATCGGCTAGCTTGAAGTGCAATTCAAGATAGCGTTGATTCACTGAACGCAATTCAACTTGGATTACACCGTTATCTGTATTGCGTTCATGGGACGCAAAGCCCGTCATACTCATTATCATGTCGTTTTAATCACAAAGCCCGTCTTAAACCTTAAAGTAATTACTAATAATTGTATCAAATCTAGTTAATTTTATGCGAAAAATTCAGGCGGTGTTTAACAGAGCTTAATCCGCATCGTAAAACGATAAGTTATGAAATTTACCATCTACCAAAATATTCGCCAAGGCCAAAGGCCGTATAGCAAAGACAGGCCTGCTTACTCTTATAGCAAAAATAGCGCACTCCTCGTATTAGCTCATAGCGACTCTCGCTTATATCACTTTAGGGCACCCATTTTCTCTTTCTCACCGAAGACCATTCCATTGTGCAATCAATGTATAAGCGAGGCGTGGTTACTAAAGAAGAAATGACAACGCACCCCTATAAAAATAAAATTTATGCTTGTGTCGGCAGAAAAGATGCACCAATAATTGACCTTTCCAACAGAGTAGAATTGATTGAGGGTGATACCACTTTTCTCTGTGCCAACGGGTTATGAAGTTGTTTAAATGATGGAGAAATTAGAAGCATCCTCCACAAAGATCACGACGTTACCGAAGCAACAGGTCTCTTAATGAATGCTGCCGAAGCAGCCGCAGAGAAAAACGGTGATAGATTAAGTGCGATTACCTTCCAACGGAGTGACAAGCAATCAGTAATACAGTGCCAACATAGCAAATGGATTTTGGTGGAGCCATCACAGTCATCAACCCGACGACACATCAATCCAAAGATGACAATAGTGTTAATGATTTTCAGATGAAGATATTGAAAATACCATTGCAGAAATTCAAACGGCATTAAATAAAAGCAAACAAAAAACAGGCATTTAAAGCACTTCTTTTCTGCATGTTTTATAATAAGCTTTTTTATCAAAAGCTTATCTAAACATGACAGCCTCTATTCGCCCAAGCGCTCGTAATAACAATCAACTCCGTGACGTAGAAATCATCCGTCATTACACCAAGCATGCTGAAGGTTCTGTGCTGGTGAAATTTGGCGATACCCATGTCCTATGCACAGCCAGTGTTGAGGAAAGAGTTCCTGGGTTCTTAAAAGGACAAGGCCAAGGCTGGGTAACAGCTGAGTACGGTATGTTGCCACGCTCAACGGGAAGCCGTATGCAAAGAGAGGCTGCAAGAGGAAAACAATCTGGGCGCACACAAGAAATTCAACGTCTGATTGGTCGCAGCTTGCGCGCGGTGATTGATTTAAAAAAACTCGGCGAACGTACCATCCACTTTGATTGCGATGTTATTCAAGCAGATGGCGGCACAAGAACGGCTAGTATCACCGGCGCCTACGTCGCCATGCAAGATGCCATTACGCATCTAGTAGAAAACAAGCTACTAACAGAATCACCGCTCACACAGGCGGTTGCTGCTATTTCAGTTGGTGTATACAAAGGTAGTCCTGTTCTAGATTTGGATTACATTGAAGATTCTGATTGCGATACCGACATGAACTTTGTCATGACCAGTGACGGTGGTTTTGTCGAAATTCAAGGCACTGCTGAAGGCGAGCCATTTAGTCGCGAAACCATGAATGCAATGACTGACTTAGCTGAGCGTGGTATTACGCAACTGCTAACCATGCAAAAAGAAGTCTTAGGCATATCAGCATAATGTTTAACAAACTCGTCATTGCCAGCGGCAATAAAGGCAAATTACTAGAGATACAAACTATGTTGTCTCCCTTGAGTATTGAAGTCGTGCCGCAATCAGACTTCAATGTTCCTGAAGCGCCTGAGCCACACTGCACTTTTATCGAGAATGCACTCGCTAAGGCACGTCATGCCAGTCTTGCAACGCAACTACCCGCTTTAGCCGATGATTCTGGATTATGCGTAGAAGCACTCAATGGCGAACCTGGCGTGCAGTCTGCCTACTTTGGTGGCACGCCAAGCAATGATGTCAATAATAATGCTCACCTAATTAAAACTTTAGACTTTCATGAAAATCGTGCCGCCTACTACTATTGTTGTTTAGTACTAGTGCGGCGACACGATGATCCGCAACCACTGATTGCAGAAGGTGTTTGGCACGGCAGTATGTTAAAAGAGGCACGTGGCAGTAATGGCTTTGGCTACGACCCACTATTTTTAGATGACATGACAGGCAAGGCCTCTGCCGAACTAAGCCCTGAGATTAAAAACAAGGTAAGTCATCGCGGACAAGCACTACGTAAAATGTTACATTTAATTGAACACTTAACTTATTAACCTTTATTTACTTACCGGCATCTTTTTTAATCATGGCAAATAAACCTTTACCAACTTGGGTACGTGATGACGATAGTGTTATCGCCTGCACCGAAAAAATTCGTGTAATGAAAGATAATTTTGATGAGATTACACAAACTACTCAGGACGCGTTTGAAGACGGGTTATTAATGGAAGTGTCTGAAACACAAATGCGTGAAGCATTGCATCAACTTGTCAATGAACTGATTAATCCATACCCTATCCGTAAATAATGTCCTAAATCAAACCGCGTAATTTTGAAGCAGCAAGTGATGCTGCTGCAGTTCTTGTTTCGACACCAAGCTTTACAAATACATGTTCTAGGTGTTTGTTAACTGTGCGTGGACTAGAGCCTAGTATGTCACCTATATCACGACTAGTTTTACCTTTAATGGTCCAATAAAGCACCTCAGACTCTCGGTTAGTCAGCTTGAATATATGAATGAGTGCTTCAATTTGTGCGGCATCCGACTCTTCTCTTAACACGATGACCCACTGCTCGTCACTGCTAATGTCTGCAGGGCTAAATGTTAATCGTTTTGCGCTTTGGATAATAATCAAAGACTCTAAAGTTTTACCAGTAACATCTGCTTGATATGCTTCTTTGACCCAATTAAAAACCTTAGGTGGTGTCAACAACTCTCTTGCTTCTGACAAACTCGAATCATCTAAAAAATAATCGTGCATCCAATCTCGCGCAAGTGGTGTTTGCCAAACAATTTTGCCATTTTCGGGCGTGATCGCTATAGCCGCTTGGCCAAAAGCATCTAGCGCGCTTCTAGCCTGACGAACATGACTTGAGGTTTGTAACTGAGAGGTGATTCTCACAAGTACCTCATTGATTCGCACAGGTTTAGTCACATAATCAGAGACACCAGCTTCGAATGCGGCCACAACCTTTTCTGTTTCAGTTAATCCTGTCATGAAAATAACCGGGATTTGGCTCGTTTTATTATTCGCTTTCAATGCACGACAAACTTCAAAGCCATCCATCTCTGGCATTATTGCGTCCAGTAGAATGATATCTGGTTCAGTTTTAGCTGCGACTTCTAACGCAGCTTTGCCGCTATTTGCAACTAGTACGGTATAACCGGACTCATCCAAAGCATCATGCAGTACGGCAACATTATCTGGCACATCATCAACTATGAGCACTAGTAAAGGCTGCCTATTATTATGCTGGATCACGTTGTTACTTCTTTTAAAAATGTTTTCATTTTTTCAATCTCAAATTGACTAGATAATCGCCGCATATACTCAACGAAAGCTAAGCAATGCGCTTCTTCACTTTCAATTGCCGCTAACTTTTTATTAACGCCCTTTATATAGCCAACATCGATCAGTGCTAGTAATTCGTTCATAGATTCTGTTGACGGCAACAGCAACGTTGTTGGTAAGTTTGCATTGTAATCTTGATCAATTGAGGCTCCTACACGAGGATCGAGCTTCACATCACTCCTTACCCATTCTAGGTTAAGTCTATGCCCAACCCAGATCAGCAACTCTTCAACATTTATTGGTTTTACAAAAAAATCTCTTGAATCAATCCCTGCAGAATTTTCTAAAA
>Ga0307998_1000731_pt1 | contig 18338 bp, 23 predicted proteins | sample Davwhametageno37_FD_203147 | JGI IMG/M metagenome (GOLD analysis project Ga0307998, IMG submission 203147) | Marine microbial communities from Davis Island wharf, Antarctic Ocean - #37 | ecosystem: Environmental > Aquatic > Marine > Unclassified | place: Antarctic Ocean: Davis Island wharf... | reverse complement strand
AATATGAATCTGATTGCAAAATGAAAACGCGCAATTTACGATTATAAATGCTAATAGAATTGAAATTATTGCTTTCAAAGAATAGTTCATTTATTTATCTCACTATTTTTTTTTATGATTATATCATTTTCCTCCGTAATATATTTGTAAGCGATAGTAATAGTTATTGTCATAAATAAAACATGAAAATCAATATAGTCTTCTATTTTAAAGTTCATTTATATTAGATATGTTTAAAAAAATCAGGATCGGTTGGAAGAGGTATATCGGTTTTTATAAATCGAGTCATATCGAATAATTCATTTTTTGTATATCCAAAAGGCTGTATCATTTGCTTTGAGTTTGTAATGACCTGATAATTATTAGCATGTATCTGGGGACAATTATCTTCTTTTTTCGGTAGAGGCAGTTCAGTATAATTTAGATAGGGTTCCCGTATGAATACATCTTTTTGGAGTGATATCATTACTAGAAAAATAACTAAGATAATAAAAGGATACATTATTTATATTTATATTTTATATTTTATACTATTAAATGATTACTACTCCTTTTTGGTACACGGATCCATCAATTATTTTTGAAACCAGTTCTATCACCGAAATATTCCCTTCGAAGCGATTTGATATCATTAGGAAATTAAACGCCATAGTGAGACTATCAATCATATATACGATTTGTATGTATTTTATGAAACGAGATCAAAAATATTTAGTGATACCATTGATAGTATCGGCTATTACATGGTTTATATGGTATAAACAAGAGGATATTCACACTGATACGATAATGAAGGCATCCATGAGTAATAAATTAGATGATTTAGTTAAATTAAATGATTTATCTACTGAATGTCGCGTACCCGATAAAGACAATCCATTTATGAATCCCACCTTATCAGATTATGGATCAGATAAACCACCCCCACCTAAGGCATGCCCCTCGTATAATAATGTCGGTGTTCAGCGAAGAGTGGAAGAATTATTTAATGAAGATTTATATAGAGACGCAAATGATATTTTTGGAAAGAATAATAGTCAGAGACAGTTTTTTACTGTACCTGGAAATAAAGTTCCCAATGATCAGGGATCATTTGGTCAGTGGCTGTACGGAACACCACCAACATGTAAGGAAGGGAATAAGATTGCCTGCCTAACTCAAACGGGTAATTCGGGGGGGGGGACCGCCTCTGGCGGATCAACTTGATTTTAATTTAATATTTATAATTATTTTGTTTTGACAATATATAAATGACAGACATACTTGGAAATAACGGTTATAATGGATATGTCGCGGGGAACCCGACTCCTCAGCTCCAAGATTGCGCTAAGGTCGAGACCAATAAAGATAATTTTCAACTCTTTAAGAAAGCGAGTATCAGAGCGGATCAGTTAACCATGGATTTAGACGTAATGCAATCGCAGGGTCCAGGTTATTATCATTTAGATAATCAATTCTCGTGTGAGTGTGGTCTTAAAGAAGCGCAGTCAATTCAGACTTCTCAGCCAGGTATTCACTTAAAAGGGGGTTTCGGATGGTCGGGTGAAAAGGGATGTTTAGTAGATACAGATTCATCTATGAGACAAGATAAAAAACAGCTAACTAATGATAGACAAATTAACCAAGTTTATGAGAGACTTTCACTTACCACTCCGAATTATTCTAAGGGATATTATGATGTTGATACAGAGTCGATTATCAGACCGGGTGAGTTTGCTGGTGATCAGAAACCGTGTGTCGGTAATAGTGAGATTACCTATGGGAATTACTTCCTACCTATGATCCCTAAACTGAAAGCCGAAGTCCAAGATAAAAAACATATTATTCCAGAGGATTCCAAGCAGGATTGGGTTAGAGGTGGATTACCTACAAGACAGATGGTCCGTAATCAGGACTATTTAAGAAGATGCCAAGAAAAGACATTCATAGAATAGACTTTCATAGAATAGATCCAACCTAGTTAATTTAATTTCATTTTTATATAATATTCATAATATAATATGAATAATACTCTTAACTCTGGATCCTTATCGAATGATAGTTCGAATATTTTTACTGCCGGACCAGGAAATTATAAATTAGATGAATCACGCCTTCGCAATACAATTAGTTACCCCTGGTCACCGACCATGATTATTCAGAATAATGGTGGTTCATTGATGGATAATAATTTTTTCGATACCGAGTCTGATCTCAAAAATATAACGAGGAAGCTGAGCAACGCACCCCAAGAAAAGTATATTCCGGGCCCCACCGATAAATCAAACTCTATGATCCATTTTGATGATGGAGGGTTTCATCAGGAAAGTAGTCGCCTGACAAATAATGCCTTTGAACTAAAAGGGGTCGGAATTAATCGATGGGAACCTTTATTTTTTGATCCTCAGAAGAATTCTGTTGAACCATTTAGACGATTGGGTGAGGATACTGTTCTTCATACGTTAGATGCGCATGTAAATGAATGCGGTAATGTATAATTATAATGTATACTCTCAATATAGATGGCGAAGAAAATAAGAAGAACAAGAAACAGATCAAAAACCCGCCAGACAAAACGACCAAGAGTGAAGAGAAGTACCAAGAAAAGAAGTAAACGACGCACCAAGAGGAGGACAAAGAAACAAAATGGCGGATCATTTATTTGGGATAACGTGTCATCCTTGTGGACGGGAGTGTTGGATGTAATAGGTTTGGGTGGGGAAGCCCCGCATATGGAACGTCATATGGCTAAACTGAATGATGGGAATATCATTGGGGTTGACCCTGACTTACTCGCAGAAATAGAAGGTGAGGACCGGGTGATCGATGACCGGATCCAGGATGCCCAGGATGCCCAGGATGCCCAGGATGCCCAGGATGCCCAGGATGCCCAGGATGCCCAGGATGCCCAGGATGCCAAAGATGGTTCCAATACAGAGGTGCCTCCCGGAAGAAAACGAATTACAGTTAAAAAACTCGTAAACAACCATTCAGTATAAATTCAGTTTAAATTTGATTTAAATTTAAAAATTACTATCATTATAATATAATAAAATGGACGAAGCTGACGAAACAATTGATTACAATGAAGAGGATGAATATGATACCAACGATGTCATTGTTGAGGGTAATTCAGGTCAAGACATGATTTATATTATGAAGAATTATAAGAAATACAAGAAGACTTATAAAACCAGTCCAATCCTAACCAAGTATGAAAGATGTAGAGTTCTTTCAGAAAGAGCATCACAGATTAATTATGGATCTGAGATTTATCTTGAAAATACAGACTCATTATCCAACGCATATGATATAGCCGTCCAAGAACTAAACGAAAAGCGAATACCTTATATCATACGCCGTCCATATGGAAATGGAAATGAGTATTGGAAATTAAAAGATTTATGCTAAATAAAAATATTTCACAGTATATAAATGTCTATTTTGAAAGATTTCCTCGGTCAGATTAAAAAATTATGCTCCAATGATGAAACTTGTTTTTTTTTCGCTTCTGTATTGGTAGGAATTATGTTATGTCTACTGTTTAAAGATAGAATAAGTGGATTTTCTAATTTAGATACAGCAGGTGAACATGATATCAATATAGATACTCCGCCAGCGGAAACACTGGGTCTTAAAGGTGATGCTACGATAGGCATTGAGCTGAAGAAGCGTAAACCAGAACCAACACCCTCTACCAAGAAAAACTTAGAAGTAATGGCTTCGAAGCCGGTCTTAGCCCCAAATCCTATAGAGCAAAAGACCGGCTTATTGGTACAGGATGCAATGATATTCAAGCCGTTCGATGAAGTATGGAACCCTGGATTCATGCCACTAGATATGGTATTTAACGGTGCTCCTTCAGCAACGGGTTCTGGATCAATGATAAAAGGCCCTATGGGTGCCGATCGTCCTATGGCATCTGGTCCTCCTGAAGCTGGCCCTGTTCAGGGACCCGGATCAAAGGAGGTCAATATTGTTTTATTATATGCGCCGTGGTGTGGTCACTCTAAAAAGATGCTTCCCGATTATGAAAAGGTTAAATCAGAATATGATGGTAAAGTAATTAACGGATCTAAAGTTAATATAGTGATGTACGATTCCGATGTGGATAAATCCAAGATTAAAGAATACGGAGCAAAAGGTTTTCCGACATTATTTGTAGAGAAGGATGGGAAAAGAGAACCTTTCCCTCACAGATCCTATGAAAAAATATCCGAGTATTTAACTAATCTCTAAGACCACTGTTTAGTAATTGTATATTTAGAGCTGGATTGAGGCTCGTACTGACCACTCTCTTCATTATTTATATTTGTATCCGAATAATTCCAATGATCGGGTGAACATAATTTGTAATCATCGTGTGTTTCGGCCTTATACCAAAACACTTGGTCGGTTAATTTATTACTTTTCGCGTTATTATGAATTACTAAACATTCATAATTTTCAGTGCATTGATCCATAACCTGACAAAACATCTCAAAGTTAGGAAACATACCCGCATAATGCTCGTATAATCGCTTACGGTTCGATACATAATTCTCTCTTAATATAAAAACATAGTCTATATTTGTTCTGAGATTTGGAGGAATACCTAGAGCATATTGCATTGTGATCATGAATAATATTTTGAAATGACGACCATTCATGAATAAACTACGAACATTTTTATCCTTAGTCCATGAATTATCATAAAGACAATCATCGAATACCAGAAATGCTCTCGGATCGGTTGAAGGGTTTTCCTTAGTTCTCTCAATCATCATTCTCTGTCTCTTTAAAAGTCGCTCCACAATACCCGCCTCAAATTCATCATAGATAAACAATTTAGGAACCATTTTACCGTAAAAAGAATTAGCAGCTTCCGTCCCCGAAATAACCTGACCCGCCGGAATACCTGTATGATGAGCCAGAATATCCTTACACAGGAAAGATTTGCCAGTATCTCTTTTACCGATTAAAACAATAACTTTATCATCACTAATTTCGGATATATCGAACCTTTTCAATTGTATTTCCATTATATATAATGAGGTATTAAATTGTTATGATTTAAACATACTTAAGTTTAAAAGATGTTTTTTTTGTGAATATAAAATTAATATGAATTTTAAGATTCAATATCATAAATGGCCAGAAACCGAATATAAGGCGCTAAATAAATCTATACGCGATCTACTAAACATGACATCACTTCAGTTCTATATGCCCTTCTATTCACTCTATTTTTATGTCCACAACAAACGACAAGCACCAAATAAAATAGATCTTAAGAGGAATTACTATCTCAAAGAAATAATCGAAATAACAAAGAGTAGGTATTATAACTCTAATATGTTCCTTTTAGGAAATATTTATGATGAATGCAAAAATATCACCATTGAAACTGAGTTATTCTGTAAAAGTATTCCTATTGTAGATCCTATTCATTGTATTAATAATAATTATAACTTTGTGAATAACTCCAATCATCATCTACCGAGTAATTACAATCATAATACATTTCATAAAATAAACGATATTAATAATACGGCATATATAGATGTTTTATGCTCTTACTTATTTGGAGAATTAGCATATAGGAAAGTCAATCCCTCATTTCCATTATTCTATGGTTCAGTGAACGGCATCGGAGATTATAATTATGACTTAACTGAAGATTACAATGATATTAGAGATGATAAATCATTTAATGAAAATATAGATAAAGGATTTGAATTAGAAATTTATGTTTCAGATGAATCATCAAAATCATCTAACTCATCTAACTCATCTAACTCATCTAAATCATCTAACTCATCTAACTCATCAAAATCATCTAAATCATCTAACTCATCTAACTCATCTAACTCATCTAACTCATCTAAATCATATGATGAAGACGATAGTTATGATGATTGTATTGCTAAAATAAAAAAAATTCCGATACAAATGCTATATATCGAAAAGCTAGAAGGGACATTAGAAGACTTGATCGTCGAAAATATTGAGGAAGAAGTTATACTCAGTTGTATTTTCCAGATATCGTTCGCTCTGACATATTTACAAAAACACTTTGACTTTACTCATAATGATCTCCATATTAATAACGTGATGTACAGTAAAACGGAAGACAAGTATATTTATTATAAATATAATAACAAATATTATCGTGTTCCTACATATGGTTATGTTTTCAAAATCATTGATTTTGGGAGAGCTATTTTCAAATATAGAAATAAAATTTATATGAACGATGTATTTTCATCCCATGGGGAGGCGGGGGGTCAATATTATCATCCTTCTCAGATAGATTTCATGATAGAAGACAAAAGGAATAAAATTCAACCAAATTATCACTTTGATCTGTGTCGTTTAAGTATGACAATTTTAGATGAACTCGATGTTGATAATTACTCGGATAGCTGTATTAAATTCTTACATAGTATGTGTAAGAATGGTCTTGAGATGAGTTTTTGTGATATGAATGATGATTTCAATCTTTATAAGGCGATAGCGAAAGATGCATGTAATTGTTTGCCCAGAGAAATTATACTGAATAATATTTTTAAAGTGTGGAGGATTAAAAAATCATTGTTTCCTAGGAAATCATTTTACACGGTTTAATAATTTCAAGTTGAATAAAATACCAGAGTATATCTTTCACCCTTGAACGGAGCTGTTTCATGAGGATATAATGATCCATCGAATGTATTAAATTTATTTTTTATATCATGTTTTACAGGGTTTTGATCATTTTCATCATAAATAATTAATTCACCACCCTCATAATCACCTAAACCGACAATATACGAAACTCCTGTATTCTTTGCGTCTCGGTGCTTGGCTGCTCTATGATTCTTATTGAATTGGATTGATGTGAACTTAAACTTTGGATCCTTTAACCTCATTAACTTCTTTGCTTCTCTTAATAATTTTTTATATTTAGGCTCTCTCGATTTCAAAGAGAGTATCTTACAGTATCCTGACCTAGATCCTTTACCCGCCCACGAAGTTACAATTCCCAGAACGAATCCTTCATATTTAGTTTGACCCTCTCTCAAAACATTAGCTCGTTCGGTTTTAGGCCACTTCAATTCCCTTAACATATCTATGACTAGTTTTGACTGACTTCTTACTGTCTTAGTCTTCTTCTTACGACTTGTCTTACGCCTTCTTTTTTTTGTCGTCATAATCTTGGGTTTCATCGTATATATATAGTCGATATTTAAAATGGTGGATTCGCATAATTTAGTTTGTCACCTCCCTCAGAATTTATGACTGAAAGAACCGTATCCGAACTGGTATTAAATAAATACATCAGTATAGTTGAGCAGATAATAATAATTGTGAAAATAGTAATATATTCATTTTTACGATCTCTAATATCGTATTTATCTTCGGTAATAGCTACATATAGACCAGTGCTCATGGCGCTAATTCCAGTAGAGATTAATAAACAGTGACCGAACATTTATAGGAGGTCGATAATAAAATCACGAGAAGCAAACTTATTTCTCAACTTCCGATGCATCTTCAAATAAAGTAAATGTCTTCTCCTGATTTGTTTCAACTTTTATTCCCTTTTCTTCAACGATCTTTTTCATATCATCAAAAAAATTCGCCAAAGAAGATGTTTCATCTATATCATCTTCATTTTTTACTATTACCATTTCTTTCCTAGGTGACTTAGGTTCTGTTATGATTGATGGCTTATCTTCAGATATGATTTGTAGAGGGGTAACCATAGGTGGGGTAACCATAGGTGGGGTAACCATAGGTGGGGTAACCATAGGTGGTTGTCCCGTTAGGTCGTTAGGTGGGGTAACCATAGGTGATTGTCCCGTTAGGTCGTTAGGCGGGGTAACCGTTGACCCAATAGGCGCGGAACTTGTATTAGTCGTGTTCTGATATAAATTATTGAATGAAAAAGGAGCAACTTGTTTAGTTGAGACGTCTACAGATGTATTATTTAAGGAACTTGCGGTCTCATTAGATTTTATAACATTTACTTCTTCCTTTACTTCCATAGTAGTCATGAGTCGTTTTATTCTATCCTGATCAATATTTAATGTATCACCTGCTAAATTTACATTATCGTATTTTATCTCGACAACTGGACCAGGTATGACGGATTCCTTTGGAACAGTGACGTGTGAGGTTGGCATATCAACTGGCATATCAACTGGCATATCAACTGGCATAGTGATATCATTTACAATGATATCAGAACAGTTTTTAGTAACTTGAGCTTCAGTTGGATCACCTGAAGAAGTGAATGTTTCCGCTTCACTTGTCTGGATATCTATTTTATTTAATTCCTCCATTATTCTTCTTTCTTTATCAGCTATTAATTCTAGTTTATCAGTTAACATAGGTGATCCAACATCCGATACACTCCCTTGTACGGTATCGTTGTTCTCATTAGTAATACTAGGTCCCGGACTAACTGAAGTGTTATGATCGGATACTCTTTCTTCTATAACCTCATTAATCTGTAAAGTTTTATCCATGATTCGACCTTCGACTTCTTCGGTACCCTCGACTTCTTCGACACCTTCGACTTCTTCGGTACCCTCATCTTCACCCATATCTCTCACTGATCCAGATTCTCTATTAAAAGATGATTTTGGCAGAATATTCTGTAATTCATCTCTTAACAATTGTTTCAAAGTTTCTTTTTGATTTAATATACTATCGGTTTCACCGTCTAAATGTTCTTTTAATATTTCTTTGATCGGTAATAAATTACGAATTGTCTTCTCAATACTTTTTTTGATAATATTTTCGATTTCTTTGTTATTTCTTTGAAATTCGTGAGCCGGAACACTTTCATTAAATAAATAAGGATTTTTCCATAATTCCCGTGCGGTGTTAATATATGATTTATGAATAAACGTGCTGGTCTTTGGTATAGTAACATTAATCTTTTGAAAAGATTGGTTGGGACCGATTGAGGTTAAAATTTTCGTATGACTAATAAAAACAGCAGTGATTAAATCATCAATCCAATCACATTTTGAATTATTAATGATACGACTACATTCTGAATCAATAATTTCACCATTCCAAATAGGAACTTTTTCTAATAACTCTCTGAATAATAACAAAATAGGAGTACCTGTTCTTGATGAGTAAATTATTTTAGACTCATCATAAATTGACTTAACTCCGTCGAACATATGAGAATATAATATATCAACAAGCTGAGAGGTATATTCTACCTTAGCTTGGGCAAAAATAGGAGTATTTAACTCTTCCATAATTATTGATACGATTTATTATAAAATACCAACTTAAACTAATTGGTAATTAATTCATTTAAAAGATAGTCTCTAAATATACTTGGTACAATGAATAACGCTTGTTATATCTTAAAAGAATATATCAATTATCATGATGAAAATATCAAAAAGTATGGTGAAAATACTGTCGTCTTAATGCAAGTCGGTGGTTTCTATGAAATTTATGCCGTGATAAATGAATCCATTACCATCGGAGCCGATATTTATAAGCTAGCGGATATCTTAGGAATACAAGTCGCTCGCAGAAATAAAAGTATTCAAGAAATTAGTTGCGATAATTTCTTGATGGCCGGATGGAATACCTTCGCCCTCCCTAAATTTCAAAAGATTTTACTGAATAATAATTATACTATCGTTATAGTGAACCAGATAACCGAACCTCCTAATCCCGAAAGAGCCATCACCGATATTATTAGCCCAGGAACAGTTATCGATAATTATAATAATTCTGATACAAACTATTTGGTTTCGGTATTCATTAATGTTTATCCCCAGCAATACTCTAAGGTAATTTATGTTATTGCTCTTTCCGCTATCGATGTTTCAACAGGCAAGAATACTATACATCAGATACAGTCATCATTAAGTGATGAGAATATATGGAAAGATGAATTATTTAGGTTAATTCATTATTATTCAGCAAAAGAAACTATCTTTCATATGGATGAGGAAGTTAAGCTGACCAAAGATGATATATGTAATACATTTGTGATAGATGAAAATACTCTTCATTATAAATTATATACTGATCCTTGTTTTAAAAAACCTTCGTTCCAAAATGAATTTCTTAAGAAAATATTTAATCCAGGATATCTTGATACAACCGAATATTTGGGACTATCAAGTCCTGAAATTACATTATCATATGTTTACATGATACAATTTATTCATGAACATAAATTAGAAAATCTTACACTCTTACCCAAACCAGTTTACAAGGGATGTGAAAGTAATTTAATCCTAAGTCATAATTGTATTTATCAGTTATATCTAATACCTTCTAAAGAACACGAATCCGAAAAATATAATTCTCTCTTATCTATTCTGAATAAATGCGATACAGCCATAGGTCGTAGATTATGTAAGAGCCGATTATTATATCCTATATTAGATAGTCAAATACTCAACCAACGATACAATATGATTGAATCTTTTCAGAAAGATGCCCTCTATGAAAAGATAAAGCCTAATCTTAAAAAAATACTCGACGTAGAAAAATTACATCGTAAAATGGGGTTATCTCTATTGACTCCTTATGAATTTTATTCATTACATACATCTTATACATATCTTCTGAAGATAATTTCAATATTGAACGATGGTTTACCATCTCTCTCACACCAAAATAGTGATGTACTATCCAATATGAATATATTTATGAATAACTATGAAAACATATTTGAATTAAATGAATTAGAGAAATATTCTTTAACAAATATGAGTACATCTGTGTTTAAGAAAGATTTATATCCCGAAATTGATCGCATACAAAACGATATTAATCAATCTAAAAAAATGATCAATCTTATCTGTGACAAATTAGGAAAATATATCGATCACAAGAAAGCCGGCGCAATGAAACAAGATCATAATGAAAAATATGGTTTCCATCTTTATGTTACTGATAATAGATCTAAGACCTTTAAGAAATCAATTAGTAATCTGACAGAGACAATCATTAAAATCGAGGACCTAACTCTCGATCTAAATGATGTTAAATTTATAAAAAGAGGCGCTAATATGCACGTCGAATTTAAATATCTCAATGATTTATCAAATTCACTTGTTTTAGCTCAGTCCAAAATACAAAGTTTGAATAAACACCATTATTTAATCATGATTAAAGAATTACATAATGTAAAATTATTTGATACTATTGTAGATCTGATTGGATTTATTGATCTAAATAGTTGTCTAGCCAAGATTTCTATTGAAAATGTATATTCGAAACCTGAAATAATTGAATCCGATAAGAGTGAATTTATGGCAAAAGATATTCGTCATCCTATTGTAGAATGTGTCCAAACCGAAATTGAATATGTTCCAAATGATGTTTCTTTATCGGAAGATGGTATCTTATTATTCGGAACAAACGCATGTGGTAAATCAACATTAATGAAAAGTATCGGACTAACTATTATTATGGCACAAGCCGGGTTTTTTGTTCCGTGTTCTCAATTAAAGTATTCACCATATACTCAAGTATTTACAAGAATTCTAAATAATGATAATATTTTTAAACGACAATCTAGTTTCGCCGTCGAAATGAGCGAATTAAGAGGCATCTTAAAGAGAGCCGATAAGAATTCATTGGTATTGGGGGATGAATTATGTTCAGGAACAGAAACAACTTCCGCTCTATCCATCGTCTCCGCAGGTCTCAAAACACTATCAGATTTAAAATGTTCTTTTGTATTCACATCTCATTTACATCAGCTGATGGATATCAATCTTGTTAAAAGTATTCAAACTCTGAAAATATATCATTTGAAAATTGAATATGATTCACAAAAAGATTTATTGATTTATAAAAGAAAACTCGAAGAAGGATCTGGACCCGCAATATATGGTTTAGAGGTATGTAGGGCTCTCGACTTAGGTAATGAATTCATATCATTAGCACGGAAAATACAAATGGAAATCACCAATACATCCGATACTTTAGTGAATGATAAATTATCTAATTATAATTCGGATATAGTAATGGATATATGCCAAATATGTCTCGATAAATCAGAACATACTCATCATATCAAAGAACAAAATGAAGCCGATAGTAATGGAATTATTGATCATCATCACAAAAATATCACTCATAATCTAGTTCCCTTATGTGAACCATGTCATCATAAGGTTCATAATGAAAATCTAAGAATTTATGGATATATTCAGACTTCAGATGGAATCAAATTAAATTATGAATATATTGATATTAAAAAAGATCATATAAATACTAAAAAGAAATTCAGTAAGAAGGATCTGGAAATAATACTTCAGTATAAAGATGATATCGATGATAAAAAAATGAAAAAGAGTAATTTAATCAAGAAACTCGAAATACAACATCATATTCAGATATCCACAGGCACTCTTAACAAAGTATTAAAAGGACAATATTAATTAGTTCTTCTCTTCTTAGTTCTTCTCTTCTTAGTTCTTCTCTTCTTAGTTCTTCTCTTCTTAGTTCTTCTCTTCTTAGTTCTTCTCTTCTTAGTTATTCTCTTCTTAGTTCTGCCTCCACCATTTAACCACTTCCCACCCGTTAAATCCGGAGGGTTCATATCTTTACTATCTTCGACCGTCAAAGCCTCAGGCCCAGGGGCGCGGTCTTCCTCTTCCGCAGATTGGAACTCGTCATCGGACGGGGAAGATTCCCCGCCATTAGATGCCTCTTGCACTTTGACCTCATCCGCCCTCGCTTTCTTGTCTCCCGTTTCTTCCCTGAGTTTTGCTTCTTCCTTTACAGCCTCTCGCTTGCCGGTATCTCGAAACAATTCGATCCTCGATATGTAGTCGCTTACTGCTTTCCGATTACTCTTATCGGAAAAGCCATCTTGATTTGATTGCTTGTTCTGCCCACCTTATTATTACCCGTACCAGTACCCGGTTCAGTAGTAATAGTAAGGGTCCACCATGCATTATAATTACTATAAATATTTACGATGTTATCTACGTCCGAAATCTGGTCACCGAGATATGTCCCGCTTGGTGATCCGTCCGATTTGATAGCCTCGAATACTATCCGCCTACCATCAACTACACAAGCTTGGTTGCCACGCCATAACCCCGCCCACCGAACCGGATGGATTCTCAGTAGAGTAAGTCGGTTGTTGCTTTAAACAGAAGAACATACCTTCGGGATAGGCAGGCGCGACAGGTAAAGGGACCTCTATCCAGCCATCAGTGTCAGGCACTGACTCCATGTTATCGGGTACTACAAAATTTAGTGGCTTAACTGCTCCCGATCCTTCGACCGGCTCAGGTCCAGGTTCAGGTTCGGGTGGAGAGTTCTCTGAATCATAATCATAATCATACATTTATATATATATAAATTTGTACTAAGATATAGTTTTGGCGCTCGACCCGCGACTTAAGAAAGCCACCACTAAATTCGTAGCTTGCATAAATAAGAAAGCAAATACTACCAATACAGTTATTTTTTTAATGAACGTAAATATATCCTTTTCTCCGATTAATGAATCGAAATCAATATATGGACTAATATCTAATGTAACATTAGTCTGTTTATCATATAGATCTGTATATAATCTTTCTAAGAGTAACGTTGTATTGGACGGAACATTACATACTCTGGCCTCATATTCTTTTGATACTTTTATAATATTTTTAACAGCTTTTGGGATAAGCGGTCCTATTTCATCTACTAATTGATTTATTTTATATTTTTCATCATTATCAGCCTTCATGATATCTATTTTGTCATTACCGATTATTTTAAAGATAAGAGATCCTATCATAAGAGTTTTATCTGCTACACCTGTTTGACAGAGAGATTTTCCTAAATTTAGTAAATTCATACACTCATTTACTTGATCTGTTTTCATTATAGATATTTTCCGAAGCTTCTGCTTGAGATAATTTATATCTTCGGATTTAAATTCTTTAATAGAGGTGTATTTAGAGACCCTCTCTTGGGCGTCCAAATCATTTACACCTGTATTTAATTTATCATTCACACAAGCCTCGAATGTAGAATCATATTGTAGGCCGGATAATAATGAAGTGAAACTGCTCAAATTGTTAATAGTAGATGTAGTAGTAGATGAACTTTCATTATCTAACATCTCAACAATGAAATCTTCAACTTCCTCCACCACGATATCATTCGGTCCAAATGTACCGTCTTGACATGAGACCCAATCGGGTAAATCAGTACCCGTAGGACAATTAATTATATTACCACGACCTTCGTTAATATCAATCCTCACCTTCTCAAAATCAAAAACTTCGACACCTAACTCATCATTCTGCGACACATTACCTATATATTCCCTTTTCATGTATTTTTCAGGTAGGGTATATTTCATAGTGCCAGCGGTATGATTACCAATTAATCTTAATATATCTTGATCGCTCAAACCAACCGATGCTCCACTCCAATAGTTTAAGATGCGCTGGCCTTCTTCTGAACCGCTATCATTTGCCCTAGACCAATTAATACCGTCAACATTGATTCCAGATAAATTAGCATCCTGTTGTTTTTGAAACCATAGAGCAGATCCTGATACATTATTCGATCCCGAATCAGGATCTAAGACAACATTACACATTTCATATCTACCGGAATTCTTGAGATTTCTCCTCGTTCCTTGGGCAGGATTATTTAATGATCCCTCTTCATCCGAACATTCTCTACATAATCCATTATCAATATATGTAGGACCCTTATCAGATAGATCATCGTTTAACGTTGGGCAGATATTAAAGCACTTCTTGTTATATTCGGCCTTACCCGAACTAGGATCAATTATATTAGATCTGGCCCCTTGGAATGGTGAGGTATATGTATCCCAACTCATATTTAATTCATTTATGTCGGAATCATAATTAGGACAACTCTCTTTTGATCCAGTGAAAACCATATATAATTTAGTAATATTTTATTTATCAATTTAATTATATGGTCAGGTCTAAACTTATTTCAGAAGGGTCTTCGGGTTGCGTATTTATGCCGAATATTCCGTGCAAAAGCATACAAAAAACCACCAAAAAGAACAAAAAGACCAAAAAGACCAACAAAAAGAACAAAACAATCACTAAATTAATGTTTGCTGATAATAATAAAGAACATGATTTTATCAAATTAATAAAGAAAATAAAGAACTATAAGGATTGGACTATCCTATGGGAATATAAGTGTAGATCGGCCCCTCACAAAGAATTAATGAAAATATCCGAAATAGAAAAGTGCTTCTCAAATATAGATAAGACAGCAAAACCAGATAAAAAATACACATTACTACAAGGTGTGTATGGAGGCATAACTCTGGAGAAACATAGTAATAAATATATAACTTACGAAGTATTAACCAATCACGACAAGTTCGTCAAATATTTTATAAAACACTTCAAGTTATTGGAAAATGTGTTTTATGGATTAACTCAGTTAGAAAAACATAGAATTTGCCATCATGATATCAATTCAAGAAATATACTCATAAAAGGAGATGAATCATATATCATTGATTATGATATATCATTGTCTTTCGAAAATATATCCAAAAATAAATTTCTCAAAAAAAGGATGATAAATGAAATGCAAGTTGAATGTCGTCTTTATGAAGCATATCCATTCGAGTATCTTTATTATCCACTCATAGAAGATGAAATTTTAACAGAACTAGATGCGATTAAATACTATCAGCCATTAATTAATTACTATGAATTATATTATCCTATTTTTCACGAACTTTTTAATATAAATACAGATAAGTTGAGATCCGATTTATTAGAACAAAATCAGTCGGGAAGAAGTGATTTAACGGGATTAATAAAGAAGCTCGATGTATATTCACTTGGAATGATGATATTAATTCCATTTTTTGATGCATCAGTTTCTCATATGATACCACACGAGGACATTATTTACCTTCTTCAAACAGAAGAATTAGAACCATACTTAGATCTAATAGAAAGAATGATATCTTTTAATCATAAGGATCGAATCGGAGCGAAAGAAGCACACAAGATATATTTAATCTTGATATCCCTGTAGCCCACCTAAAGCATCGGGTGGTTGTATTTCATCATAATCATTAAGAAATATACCGGGATCGGTTGCGTTTGTAAAACGCCCATCATCATGTTGATAAGTTATATTACCATCTTTGGTAATTCTACCGAACCATCCAGGCGCAATATTTTTAAGCACATGATCGCCATCTACTAATATCATACCAAGATCACCAAATTTTTCAAAATATCTTTTATAATCACTATTTGCGCTGGCGCTTTTATTCTTTTTAATAGGAGGAGCTAACCACCTCTTTATCCAATCGTATTTGATCAAGAGGTCCAAGACTATCTAAGAAGTCATCTACATGACTTCGCTTAGCCGAACCAGCCTTAGCCGATAATCTTCTTTTATTCTTAGATAATCTTCTTTTATTCTTAGATAATCTTCTGTTATTCTTAGATAATCTTCTTTTATTCTTAGATAATTTTCTGTTATTCTTAGATAATTTTCTTTTATTCTTAGATAATTTTCTGTTATTCTTAGATAATTTTCTTTTATTCGGTGGAACAGGCATAATATATATAGTAATAATTTAAATTTGATCCGTTTAAATTAGTATATTACAAAAGATAAATGATGGACTACTATGGATCCATAGTTAAATCGGAAGTTGAAATTGATACTGAATTGATTAATAAATTTAGATCTCATTGTTATGAATCATACATTAGAACCATCATATCTGATTTGAGAAAGGAAGGTGTTTTAGAAAAAGAATATTCTGTATCGGGATGGTACGTATTCGGGGTCAAGCTCATTTACGAAATATTTGAGAAACAATTATCTTATAAAAAACACAAATGTGAAAAGAAAATCAAATTCTTATTCTGCTCGACACAACTATATACTGATTATGACGTCTTAAGAAACATTTGTGATAGGATATAAAGGATGTATCGTCGGATCCATGTTCCTAGGTTCTATTTCACCTAATTCATTTATAATAATTTCAGATGAAGTCGCTTTTATTATTAAACCACTATCGTGTAAGTAGAATACACGACCATTTGTTTTCTTTCTACCGAACCAACCCTCAGCCAGCTCTCTAATATCACCGGGATATATTTCACCTATTAAATCACTACCAAATTCATCAACATATCGAGACTTGGTCGTTCCTACTTTTCTTTTTTTTGGTTCGCTGATTTCTACATGACCAAGTTCAGACAAGAATTCATCGACATCTCTCTTAGATCTAGCCTCGCCTGATCTAGCCTCGCCTGATCTAGCCTTGCCTGATCTAGCCTTGCCTGATCTAGCCTTGCCTGATCTAGCCTCGCCTGATCTAGCCTTGCCTGATCTAGCCTTGCCTGATCTAGCCTTGCCTGATCTAGCCTTGCCTGATCTAGCCTTGCCTGATCTAGCCTTGCCTGATATAGCCTTGGATTTATTCTTTGTCTTATTTTCAATGATTTACTTTTCTGAGGCATCTTATACATTAATCAGTTATTATTTTATAAGATGACTAATGATTATAAAAAGCCTCGGTCCATAGAGGCATTCTGACCCATACCTTCGGTCGGCAATCTACCTTGATAAGGAGCCATTAATTTATTACATACTTGATCATTCAAAATTTCTAAAACCTGGATTTGTCGATATTTATTATCACCACAATCATCATGTTTACCAAAAGCTCTGGACATCCCAACATCTATTCGCCATAATCTATCGTTATACAAAGCATTCATATATTTATCATCCATAAACTGAGGAGTATGAGCCACGACAATTCGATCAATCGGTTCCATTAATTTATTTCGCGAATTAATAATCTGTAATAATTCGTTATAACCTTTTTCAGTGTTTTCACCTTTTCCATCGTCCTCCGAATATAAGCGACACCAAAAGGGTGACATATCATCATCATCCCTAAATACTTCATCGAATATTTTATCTTGTCTCTCATCACCCTGCTTTAGCAACCACTTTTGAACAATCTGATTTAGTTCATGAATTGAATATTTACTCATTAGCCGATGACTTACCCCACCGTGAACAAATAAATTCTTACCAATGATCGTTATTGATTTTTTCTGAATCGCATAGTGCTTCGCGATATTACCACCTCTCTCAAATACCTTTAGACGATGATAATATCCATACGGATAACCATCTTCTGTATATTTCTTTGATCGTTCATTAGCAGGAACAAATTCTAAAAATTCTTGAGGAGAAACATATCTAAAATCACGATCTATATTCATTAATTCATGATTACCTATCATTCCTAGGACACGACCTCCTTGAGTTTTCGCCATCACATCGAGTTTCTGAAAAATCTGAATAATCATCATATTATTACCTTCATCTTCCGT
>Ga0307998_1000727_pt1 | contig 18410 bp, 15 predicted proteins | sample Davwhametageno37_FD_203147 | JGI IMG/M metagenome (GOLD analysis project Ga0307998, IMG submission 203147) | Marine microbial communities from Davis Island wharf, Antarctic Ocean - #37 | ecosystem: Environmental > Aquatic > Marine > Unclassified | place: Antarctic Ocean: Davis Island wharf... | reverse complement strand
TACCATTCCGAACAGAGTAGTTAAGCCCAATTGCGCCGATGGTACTGCCTCACCAGGCGGGAGAGTAGGTCGTCGCCGGTTTTCTAATTAAGCCCTTCAAGTGTAAACTTGAGGGGCTTTTTTTTGCCCATACTTTTCTTAAACTTATGTGTGAAATCCGTTAACCCGATGTATAAATGTCCTTAATAAACGGATGGTAGTGGTTCCAAAAAGTAATAGTATGGTTCGGTCATTTCATAATGCACAAGCGAAGGAAATAGAAATGTAGATGGTGGTGACTTTAATGAATGCGTATCTCTTCTCTAAAGAATAGTGTAACTGTCCTTTAGTGGAGAGTAAAAACTGATGAAATAGATTAAACTTAGAAGTTCTTTTTACTCTATTACAATTGGGTAACGAAACGCTCTGTTATCCTCTTTAATATTAATCCAATAAGTTCCTCGGGGTAATTCAGATACGTCTAATTCGTTATCTTCAAATGTTCCAACTCTTTTTCCCTCAATACTGATCAAGAAAGCAGAGATTGCTTTGTTTGACTGAATATAGATTCTGTCTTTTGCAGGGTTAGGATAGGCTGTTAGTTCTTTATTTGATTGTTCTATAATGTTTGAGGTAGAAACATCTACTGGCGCCTTAATACTATCATATTCAATAATAAAGTAAATATCACTTGTACCGGAAATATCATTCCATTCTCCAGGTGAACCTAATAGTGTTGTTCCTGATGGCCAGCCAGCAAGACCTATTGCCCCATGGTCCTGTCCTGCCCCAAAATTGTCAGGTTCGTTCTGACTTGATTTTGATTTTCCACCCCAGTTTTGAAATGCGTTATTTACCGAAGTTCCGGATTTTCCACCTGACCAAAATTGAGGACCAGTTGCGTCATCTTTGCTGTCCCATTTCCAATCTCCTTCCAAAGTTTGATCTGTTGCTCCAATCCAGATATAGGCAATTGCACCTCCATTGGTAACTGAAGTATAGGTTGTAGAAATATTAGCTCCATTGATTATTTCATCATACACCTTGGTTTGCTTTGATGAATTCTCAATTTGAACTAAGTAACCTCCTCGTTCAACGGCACAAGCTGCTGACTCCTTCCAAGTTTTCTTTTCTTTTACAATTTCATAGTTCTTTCCTAGGTAAGTGAATTTGTAGATGTTATTTGTATCGGCGCATTGTGAATAGGCACCCATAGAAAATATAGTTAACAAGAAAACGGAAAGCAGTTTCATAATAATTTCTTTGTTGTGAAATTAGCATTGAAAAGGTTTCTATTCCGCCAAATTAAAAACAGTAATCAATAGAGAATAGTGAATAAACTAGATTAACGTCATTTGCTGCTTAAAATTGAATAAGATAAAATCAATGGAGTGTGCTAAATGAGAGTCTAGGTTAGTTTAAAAACTCAAAGCATAGTTGAAAATAATAGTTTTCTGCGATTGCATTTAATCAATAAAATTCATATTCATATTGAATGATCTTAATACTTCTCGCCGATTCATCCTTGCTCAATTGAGCACTGAGAAAGAAGGTTTGGGGGTCGTATAGAAACTCTTGGGTATAAGAAAGCTTTCCGTTAGTATAGATTTTACTGTTGTATAAATTACCGTATTCGTCGTACTCATAGGTGTTTGTAATTGTACGCTGGCTCCCTAGATTTGAATAATCAATAATTTTAATTAGCCTTCCTTCGGGATCGTATTTATAGGTAATTAAATTCCTTTTTTTAGTTAGATAATAAGTAGTGTTTTCCGATTGTTTTTGTCCAATCACGTTCAATATTATGGTTCTTTCTTTATAAGGTCTTTCAGCGGAATTATAATATACCACATTCTGCGTAGTATCATTTAGTTTCTGCCATTCGTAGCGCTCCTGTTTAACTATAGTCTCTGTGCCTTTGTCAAATCCATATTTATATTGATTATTATTTGCTCCTCGAACTACTGTTTCCGATGAAATTCCATTTTCATTATTGTAAGAGTATCGTATCGCATCATAAGCTTTAACATAAAATTGAGCTTTTTGAATCAACTGATTATTCTGGCTATAACTAAACGAACTCTGTGTAGTATCAATTCTTCCACCTCTAAGGGACATGGTTTTAATCTGCTCAGAAAGTCTTCCTATAGGATCAAAAGAATATCTAACGATAAGCCCTTTGCTGGATATAGGTTGCATGTCCTTTTTTACTGAAATTTTTCCTGTAATAATTTTTACTTTATTATCCTTTATAAACCGCTCGTTAAACTGACAATCGTTATTGTAAAGTTTGCCTTGGTATACGTCCAAAATCTGAGCATGACTTTCATTTGATCCAAGTAAGCTGAATAGCGATAGCAGCAGTGTTAGATTCATTTTTAAACCCATAGCTGCTTATTGTTTCAGTTGTTTAAGAGCCTCACTAACCTCAGTGACCGGCAATTGGCAGGACTTGTTCACACAAACATATATGTAGGTATCTCCTTCAACATGCTTGTTTTCTAAGAGAGGCAACTCGCTAGGTTTTTTTGATCCAATTAGAAGTTTATTCGCAACATAAGCCTTGTTCAATTCAGTTGATTTTTCCATTGCATTATCACCAACAATTGCAATCTCATAATAAGGAAAGACCATATTTAAATACAATTGTCCCCAGTTAGAATATCCAGATCCGTAATTGGACATGTAAGGTTGTATGTTATTAAGCATTATTTCAGACATATTTAAGTAAGCTTTATTATCAAAATAATGCCCCAAAACATTAAGCGATTTTGCCATGCTTGAGTTTGATGCTGGAATAACATTATCGTTCAATTCCATTTTCCTTGCTACCAGGCCTGTAGCATTTTTCGAGGTGAAATAGAACATTCCACGTTCTGAATCATAGAAATTCTCAATACTAATGTCTAACAAATCCTTTGCTCTTTCTAACCAAATTTGATCGAACGTAGCCTGATATAAGTCGGTATATGCTTCAATTACAAAACAATAATCTTCTAGAAATCCATCTAATTTAGAGGTGCCGTTTTTATAGCTATGCAATAGATTCCCCTCTTTTGTTGTTTGCTCTGAAACGATAAATTTTGCATTTTTTATAGCAGCGTCAAGAAACTTTTTTTCTGAAAATACTTGCCCAGCCTTTGTCAGCCCTGTGATCATTAATGCATTCCATGAGGTAAGGGTTTTGTCATCTAGACCTGGCCGAATTCTTTCTGCACGAACCTTTAAAAGCTTCTCATTTATTGCCTTTATCGAAGGTTGCACTTGCTCAACTGATACATCCAACTTCTTTGCAACTTGCTCATCAGTTTTTTCTCTAAGTAGAATATTGTTGCCATGTTCCCAAAGTGCCTTTTTACCAATATTGTAATAGACTTTAGCAAGGTTATACTCACTTTCAGAAAGAGCAGATTTTAATTCGTCTTCTTTCCAAACATAAAATTTGCCTTCTTCACCTTCACTATCTGCGTCAAGAGCTGAATAGAAAGCACCGTTTTTTGTGGTCATTTCACGTTGTAAAAAGTCAAAAGTTTGATAGACAATGTCTTTGTACAAATCTTCGCCGTAATATTGGTAAGCTTCGGCATACAAATTCATTAATTGCGCATTGTCGTAGAGCATTTTCTCAAAATGTGGAGCCTTCCAAAGTATGTCGGTAGAGTAGCGCGCAAATCCTCCTCCAATTTGATCGTATATTCCACCAAAAGCCATTTTGTCCAATGTTAATTTCACATGATCAAGAACATCTTTGTCATTATTTAGAACTCCATAACGTAATAGGAATTGATAGTTATTAGGAATCGGAAATTTTGGTGCACGGCTTGGTCCGCCTTCTTTGCTATCAAAGCTGGTCTTCCACTTTCTAACCATTTCTACCAAAGTGTCATTACTAAATTTTGCCGGTGCATTATTTAATGGAAGAAGGTCAGAGTTTTTTATCCCCTCTGTTAAGTTCTCCGCATACTCATAAAACTTTTCCTTGTCTTTATCATAATCCTTTGCTAAGCTTTTAAGCATATTTACCCACTGACTTTTCTGAAAATAGGTACCTCCATAAACGGGTCTTCCGTCAGGCAATGCAAAACAGTTTAAAGGCCAGCCACCTTGTTTTGTAATCAGTTGAACAGCATTCATGTAAATCTGATCAATATCTGGTCGTTCTTCTCGATCTACTTTTATGCAAACAAAATTGTCATTCATGATTTTGGCAACTGCCGAATCTTCAAATGATTCACGTTCCATAACGTGGCACCAATGACAAGCGGAATAACCAACACTAACCAAAATCAACTTATCCTCTGCTTTTGCTTTATTAAGCGCCTCATCTCCCCAAGGATACCAATTTACCGGATTGTGTGCATGTTGGAGTAAGTAAGGGCTTGTTTCATCAATTAATGCATTGGTATGTTTATGCTCTTTCTGATCGTGCATTTTTTCAGAGGTATTGGATTTGTTTTGACAGCTTTGAATAGCAGCTAATACAATTGAAAATACGAATAGGATTCTCATGTTGAAAATTTGGTCAAAGGTAGTAACGCGTTATGGGACGCTGCCCAGTTAAATAACTAGTTATTACAGATGTGTGTTAAGAAATTGGAATTCAATTTAAATAGAAACCGATTCAGTAAAATCGACAGGAACTGTTTTAGAAATACCTTTTGCTTTTCCAATAATTTCACCTTTAAGACCCAAGGTGATTTTTCCTCCACTCATAAGCAGAATCAGTCCTAAATCAATGTTTCCATCAGCTGGCAGGCTAACTATGATAGCTGTTTTATAGACTTCAGTACCTTCTTTACTCAGTTCTAATTGCTGCGCCAATTTAGCCTTGCCGACCTCTTTTCCGTTTATTGAAAAGGTAAGATCTTTAGTTTCTACCTTTATTTTATAATCATTGGGGTTCTTTATTTTAACCCAAAGATCGGCTTCGATACCGTTCGGCGATATTTTGTTTAATTCCGCATTTTCTAAAGAAATAAACTCTACTTCTTTATAGTCAACACAAGCTGCAACCACCAATAAAATGGCAAATGCTAATATTCTAGTTATCATCTGTTTTTAGTTTAATTGTAAAAGTAGAACCGTCATTAATTTTTGATTCCAAGGAGATTTCACCACCCATAAGTTCTGTGAGTTGCTTCACAATATACAAGCCAAGTCCTGTTCCCTTTGTGGTGCGTGTTTCTTCGTTTTGAACTCTAAAAAACCGAGCAAAGACTTTTTGTTGTTCTTCAGCAGTTATTCCAATACCATGGTCTTGAATATCAATTAACACAAACCCTTTTTCTATTCTAGATTGAATACTAACTGGTGCGTTGTTGCGGTTGTATTTTATTGCGTTTTCCAATAAATTTTTAACTATTGATTCAAATGCCATTGAATCTACTAAAGCGTAAATATTCGACTGAACATGGCTTGTGTCAATCATAGATTCTAAAGACTTAAAGTCGGCTAAAATTTTTGTAATAAGTTCGGAAATATTGGTTGGTTGTATATTCAATAGCAACACGTTTTCCTCTAGTCGCGTAGAAGTTAGAATGTTTTCGACGAGATTTTTTAATCTTCCATTTTGTTGTAAAGCGTTACTTATCAGTTGATTCCTTGTTTTTGCATCAAGTTCCCTGTTAAGAGTAGTTTCTAAATTCAACTGAACACCGGCAATTGGAGAATTTAATTCATGAGTTACGGAAAGTAGAAAATTGCGTTGTTTTTTGGCTGCGTCTAATTCCCTTTTAAGCGCTTTTTTTACTTGAATAAAACCCAAGGCAAGAAGTAATATAAAAACAGTTCCTTCCCCAATGATCATTGCAATTTTCCTTTGCACGAAACCATCTGTTGGAGCTTCTGATTGCAGAGAGTCGGTAAGTTGAAAATTAACTTCTAATATGTGTATTTGTTGGTTTAAATCTATTAACATCCAAGCCCACCACAAAAATTGGAGTAGAATGTAAACGCCCAATACATAGAGCCAGAAGCTTGAATTTACAGATTTCATGGGCTGTCAAAAATAATGTTTAATAATGCATTTGGTCGTTTGGCATAATAACATTATAACGGGGTTTTTTTACTTGACTTTCCTTTGGAAAAGAAGGTCTCGAGGATTTGCCAATTTAGCTAACGTGTTGCACTAACAAATGCTTTCCTTTGCGGCCAAATGTCAGCAAAGGAGTTAAATACAATTGAAGAGCAATCCGATTTCTTTTTTGGAAAGAATGATTTGGAAGATTGTGTTTCTACTTTGCAAAAGGGAATAGCACAATTAAAGGAATTGGAAGCTGTTAATCTCAATCAAAATCAAGCTTTTCCGCTGTTGATTTGGTCTGTTATTGACTTGCTTTCAAGATACCATTCAGGCCAACTGGAAAACCAAGGAAGCATGGTGAGGATTAAAAAATTCCTTAAGGCTTATTTAAGACACGATCGAGGTGATACACAAACGCTTTTATTGTTTAGAAATGCTGTTTCACACTCCGTTTCGTTATTTGCTTTCGATGCAAGCTCCAGAAGAGAAGTGCGTTTTCGTTTAACGGATGAAGGGCCTTTGATTTTACAAGAAACACAAGTGCGTTTTGCAATAAATACTGCCGAACTATTTTCTCGATTGAACGAATCTATTGAAGCTTTTCACAAAGAGATTTTAACTTCAATTGAATTACAAAAACGCTTTCAAAAAGTGTTTAAAAAACTAGGATATATCCAATAATGAATTATTTATCTATTGAATCCATCTCGAAGCGATTTGCTGACAGACAAATATTAAATGAGTTAACCTTTGGAATGGCAGCCGGCGATAAAGTCGCTTTGGTTGCGCAAAATGGAACGGGAAAGTCTACTTTGATGAAAATTATTGCTGGGCTAGAAGAGCCTGATTCTGGTAGAGTAGTTTTTCGAAAGGGCATTAAAGTGAGGTACTTGATGCAGGATCCGAAAATCAATCCTGACCTTACGATTTGGGATTCAGTTTTTGAAACCGATAATCCGATTCTGATTGCCATAAGTGAATACGAAAGATGTTTGGAAGTTGGTGAAACGGGCGAGGCATTTCAAAAAGCCATGGACACTCTAGAGGAGTTAAATGGATGGGATCAAGAAGTAAAAGTAAAGAGTATTCTTTCAGAATTGAACATCGATCAATTGGATGCGAAAGTTGGCTCTCTTTCTGGAGGTCAATTGAAACGTTTGGCATTGGCTAAAGTGCTGATTGATGAGCCTGATTTTTTGATGTTGGATGAACCAACTAACCACTTGGATTTAGAAATGATCGAATGGTTAGAGAAGTTTTTGAAAACGGAGAATATCACCTTATTGATGGTTACTCACGATAGGTATTTTTTAGAAAACGTGTGTAATACCATTCTGGAAATGGATGATTTTGGTTTGTACACTTACAAAGGCAATTATTCCTTCTTTTTAGAAAGAAGAGAAGAACGAAAAGCTTCGGATCAAGCGACCATAGAAAAAGCCAAAAACCTTTTTCGAACTGAAGTTGAGTGGATGCGAAGACAGCCGAAGGCAAGAACGACAAAGAGTAAGGCAAGAATCGATTCTTTCCATGATCTGAAGCAAGTTGCAAAACAACGTATTGATAACAAGCAAGTTGAGCTTGAAATCAACATGGAAAGAATGGGAAGTAAGATTCTTGAATTCCATAATGTTGGAAAAGGCTTTGCGGATAAACAACTATTTGAAGGCTTTAGCTATAAATTTAAACGCGCCGAAAAAGTTGGAATTATAGGCCCTAATGGAACAGGAAAATCAACTTTACTTAATATTATAACGGAGAAAATTCAACCGGATTCTGGTAAAGTAGTTCTAGGCGAAACCATTAAGGTAGGTTACTTCAACCAAGAAGGAATGACGTTTAAACCCAACGAACGGGTTTTTGAAGTGGTGAAAAAAGTTGCGGAATTCATTCCTTTAGCGAAAGGGAAAAAGCTATCAGCGTCACAATTGTTAGAGCGTTTCTTGTTCCCTAAGAACATGCACTACAACATGATTGAAAAATTGAGTGGTGGAGAAAAACGAAGGCTTCACTTGTTGACGGTTTTAATGAAAAACCCTAATTTTTTAATTCTTGATGAGCCGACCAATGATTTGGATATCATGACCTTGAATATCCTTGAAGATTTTCTTTTAGACTTTCCTGGTTGTGTGATTATCGTAAGTCACGATAGGTATTTCATGGATAAGCTGGTAGATCATTTATTCGTTTTAGAAAAAGATAAGCTTAGTATAAAAGATTTTCCAGGAAATTACTCTCAATGGAGAGATTGGAAGAAAGCAGGCGGAGATAAAGTAGAGGAAATAGTGCCTCTAAAAAAGGTAGTTGAGAAAAAATCGAAGCCGAAAAATGAGCCGCTAGACAAACCTCAAAAGATGTCTTTCAATGAAAAACGTGAGTTTGGAATTATAGAAATTGACATTGAAAAATTAGAAAAGCGCAAGGAAGACATCAATAAAAAATTTGAAGCTGGAATTGAAGATTCAGATGAAATGATGAAGCTTTCAGATGAGCTTGGTGAAATCATTGAAGATTTAGAAACCAAGTCTGATCGTTGGTTGGAGTTGAGTGAGAAGGAGGCCTAGTTGTCTTTTTGAATTGAAATTGCACTTTGAAGCAATAGTGCAATCCTTTGTTCTAGAAGTGCAAGTTGTTGGAAGTTTTATGTCGTTCATTTGAATTGAATTTAAACCCTACTTTACATGAAAACTCAAATACTCCTTGCTTTTATAACCTGCATTTCTAGTATTGCTATTGCGCAAACTACCTTGCCTTATTCTGCACATTTTGATAATGTAACGGAACAGGGAACTTGGAAACAGTACAAATTAGGACAAGAAACGGGACTTTCCTATTGGGAATATGAAAAGATAAACAATGTCACTGATAGCTTTGCGCTTGTCCATTATTACCCAGTTGGAGGTACTCAAACTACCGATAATTGGATGGTTTCGCCAGAGTTAGACATGACTAAAGGTGCAATCATTGATTCAATGTTCTATTTAATGAAAGGTTTTGGAGGAGGTAACCCTCAGCCTGCAGACACAATTGCGTTGTATTATATAGAGGGAAACCGAGATCCAAGTTTAGCCACCAAAAAGGAAATCGTGTATGATTATTTGAGAACCGATTTTAAACTGGATAATATTTGGTATTCAAAGTCGGCTTTAAAAATACCCTACAAAGCAAAGTCTGGATATTTAGCTTTTAGATATAAAACCGTAATTAATTGGTTGGACATAAAAGTTGATAACATACAGGTTTCGCCACAAAAAACCACAGAGGAGCCAAAAGACAGTAATAAAACAGCGATTAACTTGCAGGAAATAAACAGAAACTCAGCCGTGTCTTTGTATCCTAATCCAAGTAATGATAATGTAAAATTTACAGGAAATGTTAGTGAATTAGATGTTTCGATTTTTGATTTTACTGGAAAGCTTATGTTGCAACAAACTGTGTTTTCAAATGAAGAATTATCAATAGAAATACTGCCTATAGGAGTATATGTTGTTGAAATAGTTTCAGGTAAAATAAGGCAACGAATGAAGCTAGTCGTGGATTAAAATTAATCCTCAATCAACAGCGTCTCATTGATTCGTCGCAATGTGATATCTAATTTCTGAGCAGATTCATTTACGAAATTCACAAAATCTTTGTGATTCATACTTTCGTGTTTTTCTAATTCTAGCAAGCTTAGAATATTCGATAGCGGACCTCGAACGTCATGCGAGTTCATTCGAACGTATTCGGATAATTTTCCGTTTTTCCGATTTAAGGATTCATTTTGTTTTTCTAGTTCGATTTGATATTGCACCAAATCAGTGACTTCAAAGTTGACACCCTTTACTTCAACAACTTCTCCATTAACAATCCAAGGTCTAACCCGAGTGAAGAAATATCGGTATGGCAGATTTTTGTCGAGACGCATACGGAAATTGATTTCGGTGTTTTGCCCATTTAGGCCGACAGCTTTTATGGCGTTGAGCACTTTACTGGAGTCTTCAGGATGTATTTGTTTTAATACCCACGATACCGAAGGAGGTGGCTTGGTGCAATCTGCACCCCAAATCCTGTAATTTCCTTCACTCCAGTGATTTTCGAGTGTTTTAGGATTCACCCACCAACTGCCCATTTTGCCAATTTGCTCAGCATCTTTCAACGCTTCTGCTGTTTGAAAAGCAATAATTTTATCCTCTTCAGGTGTGTTAATGAAAGATCCAACACCTAATAAGTAAATGAAACCGTTTTTTTCAATGTACTGCCAATCAAATTCAACCCATTTTAACCCTGTTTTCTTCTTAAGTCGAAGTTGGATTTTTTCTGATTGTTTTTTGTTTTTAATGTCTATTAATGCTCGGTTTACTCGCTTTTTATCTTCATCAGCAACGAGCGACTCAAAGGTGAATTCTGTAGGGTTTTCATCTTCGTTAAAAAGTTGTTCTTTGGCTTTATCAGAAACCTTTAAAATTTTAAAGGAATCGCAAAGCAGGATGATGGGTTGCTCTGAAACTTCAAAAATGAAAAAATTGCTAACCCCTTGACCCATAATATATTTAAACACCAAGATTTATTTGGTGTTGGCTCAAAGTTAAGGAGGAGGTGCAATGTTGCCGTTTAAACATGCAAATTGTAAATTACTCGACAATAAACTTTGTGAATTCAAGGCTGAAAACTTCCTTATTAAATAGGTGTTATTTCTTGCCAGAATCAATCTAGAACATGAGCTTTGGGCTGAATGAAATTGTGCATAGCAGAAAAACCTAGTGTCGCTAAAGACATAGCCCAAATTATTGGAGCAACCAATCGCAATGATGGATATTGGGAAGGCAATGGATATTGGGTTTCATGGACCTTTGGTCATTTGTGTACTCTAAAAGAACCCGCAGATTATACACCCGATTGGAAACAGTGGAACATAAATGTTTTGCCAATGATTCCTGATAACTTCGGAATTAAACTCATTGAAAACGGAGGGGTAAAAAAGCAATTTGACACCATTGCTCATTTAGTTCAAAACTGCGATGAAGTAATAAACTGCGGTGATGCTGGTCAAGAAGGAGAGCTGATTCAGCGCTGGGTTTTATCCAAGGCAAAAAACAAAAAACCAATAAAGCGACTTTGGATTAGTTCCTTGACTAAAGAAGCAATTCAAGAGGGATTTGAAAACCTGAAAGAAGGAAGTAAGTACGATAATTTGTATGCAGCAGGAACAGCCCGAGCAATTGGTGATTGGTTGTTGGGCATGAACGCAACTCGATTGTATACTTTAAAGTTTGGAGCATTCAAACAAGTGTTTTCAGTTGGTAGAGTGCAAACTCCAACTTTAGCATTAATTGTAGAGCGCCAAAAAGAAATAGATGCTTTTATTTCTGAAACTTACTTTGATTTAAAAACCATTTATCGTGATGTAGAATTTGCAGGAACCAAAGGAAAGTTAAAGGAGAAAGAGAAGGGAGAAGAAATCATTAATTCTATAAAAGAGGTTGATTTCGAGATAAAATCCTACATCCAAAAAGAAGGAAAAGAACTGGCACCATCCTTATTCGATTTAACGTCGATACAAGTAGAATGCAACAAGAAGTTTGGCTATACAGCAGAAGAAACGTTGACCTACGTGCAGTATTTGTACGAACAAAAACTAGTTACTTACCCTAGGGTGGATACGGCCTATTTGCCCAATGATGTTTACCCTAAAATTGCTGGAATTCTTAAGAACTTGACCGCTTATGCCAAGTTTACCGAGGCCTTATTGGGTAAGAAAATCAGAAAATCGACCAAGGTTTTTAACGACAAAAAGGTAACGGATCACCACGCCATAATTCCTACAGGAGAAGATCCCTCTAAAGTTGGATTGAGCTTGGAGCAAAAGAAAACCTACGATTTAATAACAAGACGCTTTATAGCAGTTTTTCATCCTGACTGTATTGTGAGTAACACAACTGTTTTGGGAATGGCATTGAAACACGAGTTTCGAGCAACAGGCAAGCAAATATTAGAACCTGGATGGCGTGTGTTATTCGAATCAAAAAGTAAAGACGCTAAATCTCAAGATGAAGAGCAGGTAATGCCTGTTTTTGAAAAAGGAGAAAAAGGACCGCACGAACCTGAATTGGTTGAAAAACAAACCAAAGCTCCAAGTTATTTTACAGAAGCGACTTTGTTGCGTGCCATGGAATCTGCAGGCAAACAAGTAGACGATGATGAGTTGCGTGATTTAATGAAGGAAAATGGAATTGGTCGTCCATCAACTCGTGCAAATATTATTGAAAAGCTTTTTTCTCGGAAATATTTGGTTCGACAAAAGAAACGAATCATGGCCACTGCAACTGGAAAGGAATTGATTGATTTGATAGAAACCGATTTGTTGAAATCGGCGGAACTTACTGGAGTTTGGGAAAAGAAAATACGAGATATTGAGCACGGAACTTATGATGTTAAGTCTTTCAAAGCTGAACTGAATCAAATGGTCAGAGAACTAGCTGATCAAGTGAAAAGCCAGCAATACAAAGAAAAACAAACGGGTTGTCCAAAGTGCGAAATTGGTCATTTGATAAGAGGAAAGACTGCTTGGGGATGTTCGGATTGGAAAAAGGGATGCAAGTTTACTTTACCGTTTGAATACAAGGGAATCAATATCAGCGATAGTGAATTGGATGAATTGCTGCAAAAAGGAGTATCTAAATACAATTACATATTCAATAAAAAGAAGCCGAAAGAGCTGAAGAAAATGGTGTTTAGTGATAAGTTGAAGTTGGGGGTATCGAAAACTTAATGTAGAAGTTGAAACACAACCAACGATTGAATATCTTGCGTGTACATATTGTGTATTAAAAATTCATTTTGAGTAAACAGGATATACCTAAACACAAGTACGGCCTTTCAAGGGCCTATATTTCTTCGAGAAGAATAAAAGTTGATACTCGTTATCCCGAGATAGCGCATCGTCACAATTTCTTTCAAGTATTATTTATTGAGGAAGGTGCTGGTACTCATGAGATAGATTTTGTGAAATATAAAACCATTCCGAATTCCTTTCATTTTGTAGGAAAAGGAAGAGTGCATAGGGTAGATTTTGGAGAAGAGACCAAAGGCGATGTTTTTACTTTTCCAGAAGAATTGTTTAGTGGAAGTGAGTCAGAAATGCAATTGCTAAATTCACTTGCTTTTTTTAGAACTGGAGCAAACCCAATTTTAAAACCTTCTTCAGGGGATTTGTTAGACTTAATGGAAATGCTCGTTCAGGTTCGAAAAACCTTGAAAACGAATTCCTTGGATGTAAGTAAGTTTCTGTTCTTGGCTTTCTTGGCGAGATTAAGAGAAGCATATTCTAAAAAAGTTACGCAACCAGCAAATGAGCTGTCATCTGAGTTTATGGCATTTAAAAGCGCCATAAAAACTTTGGGTTTAGAGGTAAATAATATTGACGAAATTGCAGATGCTTTAAAAATTCAGGTTACAAGACTCAATCAAATTTGCAAGAAAGAAACAGGTAAAACCGCTTTGCAATTATTGCACGAACGAAAGATTTTAGGGGCAAAACGAATGTTGGTTTATACATCCAAACAGATCAAAGAAGTTAGCTTAGAATGTGGATTTGTGGATGTGGCCTATTTTAATCGTTTCTTCAAAAAGCACACAAGCTTATCGCCTAGCCAGTTCAAATCTGAATATAAAAGTGCAAGCGATTAAGGGAAGAGTGCAAGTTTTGGGAGACTTTTAAGGGCCTCTTTGTCTAGTAATTTAATTCCTAAGTATGAAAACCGAAAACACACGCAGAAAATTCCTTAAAAACACAACGCTAAGCGCCTTGGCTTTGGGTGTTTTGCCATTGACAGTTTTATCAAAAGAGGAAAATATAGATGAAGTACAAGCCTGCAATGAAACTACTATAGACGCATTTGGCCAAGGGCCTTTTTACACTGCAAACCCGCCTGTGATTGACAATAAGGTACTTGCCAAAAATACTGAGGCAGGAACTCGAATTGTAATATCTGGTCGAGTAATGGACTTAGATTGTAACCAAATTCCTAATGCTTTGATTGACATCTGGCATGCTGATGATTCTGGCGCCTATGATAATGTAGGTTATAATTTGCGTGGAACAACCAAATCTAATGCTCAAGGTTTCTACGAGTTTGAAACTATAAAACCCGGCAAGTATTTGAATGGAACAAAATATCGTCCTTCTCATATTCACTTTAGGATTACTCCTCTTGGAAACCCTGTGTTAATTACCCAGTTATACTTTAAGGGAGATTCTGATATTGCAGGTGATGGTGCCGCGTCAATTTCTTTTGGAATTAAGGATGCTACTCATCGTATCATTCCTTTAATCGATAGAGGGGACGGTGTTTTTGATGGAACTTGGGATATTGTTGTTCAAGGCGATGGTGATAAGACGGGAGTAAATAACATTCATCAAGACAAAGGAATGTTGTACGAATTGGCTCCAAATCCATTTCGAGATCATGTTGAAATTGAGTTTGGCGTATTTAATCCTGCAAAAGCGAGTGTGGTTGTCTTTGATATGCTAGGTAATCAAGTTGCTAACTTGAAAGAAGAGCATTTTGAAGCTGGAAAATACGCCGTTTCTTGGAATGTGCCAGCCGAATTACCAACAGGAAGTTATTTTATTGCGTTGAAGGTTAATGAATTACAAGTGCATTACTTGAAAGGAATAAAAATGTAATTGAAGAATTTGAATTGTCGATTTTTGCGGTAATGTCATTTGAATTCGAATCTTTTAATCCAACGTTTCTTCTAAAAAGCGGAAACCTGAATACAATTCTAACCAACAAGAAAAGAATTGTAACCGATATCAATTACAATCGGAAAAGAGTTAGCACTTCCGATGGTGATTTTCTAGATCTTGATTATTCGAAAGTTGGAAGCAAAAAGATAATGCTCCTGTTACACGGTTTAGAAGGCAGTTCGAATAGACAGTATGCAAAGGGAATGGTTAAAATGTTTAACCAAAACGGGTTTGATGCGGTTGTTATGAATTTCCGAAGTTGTTCAGGAGAAATGAATCTGAAGCCGACTACATATCATTCTGGAAAAACAGACGACTTGGATTTTGTAATTGAATCTATTCAAGCTGAGTATGAGGAAATTGTTCCCGTAGGTTTTAGTTTAGGAGGGAATGTATTGGTTAAATATCTTGGGGAGAAGGGTAATAACATTTCCTGCAAGGTAAAAAAGGCCGTTGCGTTTTCCGTTCCTTTTCAATTAGCTGATTCTGCAAAGGAGTTGGCAAAAAGAATGAATTGGATTTATATGCGCCGATTTCTCCAATCTTTAAAATCCAAGACCAGAATAAAAATCAATCAATTTCCTGAACTAGGCATTTCAGAAGAGCAACTTGATCAATGTAAATCGTTTATTGATTTTGATGATTTGTACACAGCTCCAGTTCATGGGTTTAAGGATGCAGAAGACTACTGGGAGCGATGTAGCTCAAAGCAATTTATAAAAGGCATTAGCATTCCAACTCTTGTCGTAAATGCGTTAGACGATCCTTTTCTTGGAGAAGAATGCTACCCAACTAAGGAGGCTGAATTAAATTTAAAATTCACTTTTTTAGCTTTAAAATATGGAGGCCACGTGGGGTTTGGTGAAAGTTTTGATTTTTCAAAATCGCTTTGGTCTGAGCGATTAGCACTTCGATTTGTAATGGCTGATAAGTAAAATAAAAAGCGGTTCTTTGCATGAAGAATTAACGGCATGGAATCACTTACTTTTTCTGATTTAAATTTATCTAAACAGCTGCAAAATGCAGTGACTGATTTAGGCTTTACAGAACCTACACCTATTCAGGTAATGGCCTTTTCTGTAATTCGATCAGGTAAGGATATGGTTGGGGTTTCACAAACAGGTACAGGAAAAACCTTAGCCTACAGCTTGCCTATTCTGCAAGAATTAAAATATTCCGAACAAATTCATCCGCGTGTTTTGATTTTAGTGCCGACACGTGAACTCGTTGTTCAGGTTACAGAACAGCTAGAATCGTATGCCAAGTATATGAATTGCCGGATTATTGGTGTTTACGGAGGGGTAAATATCAATACCCAAAAGATTGCCGTTTCTCATGGAATGGACATCTTGGTTGCTACTCCAGGTAGATTGTATGACCTGGTACTTACTCGCTCTATTCAATTGAAAAACATTACTAAATTGGTTATAGATGAGGTTGATGTAATGCTCGATTTGGGTTTTCGATTTCAACTGACAAACTTGTTTGAATTGATGCCCGAAAAGCGTCAGAACACAATGTTTTCAGCTACCATGACCAATGATATTAGCATTTTGATTGATGACTTTTTTACGAAACCAGAAAAAGTTACGATTGAAATTAGTGGAACTCCATTGGATAATATTGAACAATCGAGTTATCCTGTTCCTAATTTTTATACTAAGGCCAATCTCCTCATGAATTTGTTGCGAGATACCGAAGAATTCTCAAAAGTTTTGGTGTTTTTGTCGAGCAAACGTCAAGCCGACCGTTTGTACGAAACTATGGAGGAATTTATGGGTTCTGAGCTGTCCATCGTTCATTCAAATAAATCGCAGAATTTTAGACTACGCTCTGTAAAGCAGTTTGAAGAAGGCGAGAAGCGTATTTTGATTTCTACTGACGTTATGGCTCGTGGGCTTGATATAGAGAACACTTCTCACGTTATCAATTTTGATACACCCGATTTTCCAGAGAATTACATGCATCGAATAGGAAGAACTGGTCGCGCAGGAAATGAAGGAAAAACAATATTGTTTTTTACGGAAAAAGAACTTTTATACAAAAAAGAGATAGAGGATTTAATGGATTTGAAAATTCCGGTTTTGGATTTTCCTAAAGCGGTTGAAGTTTCAAAAGAATTGACTCCAGAAGAAAAGCATAAGGTTCGCGAGATTTCAATTATTTCAAAACAAGACGGTACATCTGGTGCAGGAACTCACGAGAAAAAAGCAAAAAACCAGAAGCTGAATTTAGGCAGTAAATATAAACGTCATGGGCCAAAGTATAAAAAGCCGCAATCGAGAGGGGATAAGGGTTTTAATCAACGGTTTAAAAAAAATTAAAGTAAAAAGGGGAGCAATTGCTCCCCTTTTTTTTGTCTAAAACTCAATTCTAATCTCTGGCCCCCCCGCTGGCGCAGATTTGCAATCTGTGCGAACCAAAACCATCAACCTAACTCAAGCCATAAAACCACTGCATTAATTACTCAATGTTCCAAATGCCGAATCCTCATTATTAAACTTAGCAAAGGAGTAATTTTATAACTTCAAAAGTTAGATTCTAAAATGAGCCTTAAGTAAAAAGACCATAATCCAGAAGGAGTGTATTTTATAACCTTTGCTGTACAAGGATGGGTTTATGCCTGGCCGACTTTGGAGGGTATTTACAAGAAGTCAATACAAGGATATAATAATGGAAAACCAAGTATGAACCTAGGCACAGATTATAGATCTGCTCCAGCTTGGATAAGCTTAGGAAGAATGTAAATTGACTATTTTAGCAAACGAAGCATGGCAACAAAAGAAATCAAAGGAATTCTTGTACCTGACGAAGTTGTAAACAGTAAAATTTATCAGTTACGGGGTCAGAAAGTTATGCTTGATGCAGATTTAGCAGAGTTATATGCTGTAGAAAATAAACAACTTAAAAGGCAAGTAAGAAGAAATATAGATCGTTTTCCAGATGACTTCATGTTTGTGTTAACTCAATCAGAGCTGGAAAACTTGAGGAGCCAATTTGACTCCTCAAGTTGGGGAGGTACTCGATACCCTCCTATGGCATTTACTGAACAAGGTGTTGCAATGCTTTCGAGTGTATTGAATAGTGCAGTATCAATTCAAGTAAATATTCAAATTATAAGGATATTCACTAAAATGCGTGAGTTGCTTTTAACTAACAAGGATATTTTATTGAAGCTTGAGAAAATGGAAAAAAAAGTTGGGAATAACAGTGATAAAATAGAAGTCATTTTTAAAGCAATAAAAAAGTTGCTAACCAAGACTGTTGAACCAAGAAAACCTATCGGGTACAAGCAAGGTAAAGGTAGTTAAGGTCTTAATTTTAAATCAGTCACTTAGTTTAGAATTTAAAAAAAAACAAAAGCCCCGAAATTCGAGGCTTTTATATCATTGAATGTTTTAATTGGATATTCTAAATCTTTCCCATTCCCAACTTATACAACAAACTGAAATGACTTTTTAAAGCATCTAAGAAAGTAGTGTGGTGGTAATATGGCAAATCATATTCTAAGGCCGTTTCCTTTACAATTTTAGATACTTCCTTAAAGTGTACGTGGCAAATGGTAGGGAATAAATGATGTTCAATTTGATAATTTAAACCACCAATAAACCAAGAAAAGAATGAACTTTTATTGGCGTAGTTTGCTGTTGTATGTAATTGGTGGATAGCCCAGTTATT
>Ga0307998_1000725_pt1 | contig 18421 bp, 22 predicted proteins | sample Davwhametageno37_FD_203147 | JGI IMG/M metagenome (GOLD analysis project Ga0307998, IMG submission 203147) | Marine microbial communities from Davis Island wharf, Antarctic Ocean - #37 | ecosystem: Environmental > Aquatic > Marine > Unclassified | place: Antarctic Ocean: Davis Island wharf... | reverse complement strand
AGAGCACCCTCAGCAGAATTAAAAGATAATCAATCCGACCAAGACAGCCTACCTGAGTATGAAATACTTGACGGGATAATTGATTTATATTTAGAAAATAGTCAAAGCCCATCTGAAATAATAAAAAAAGGTTACTCAGCACTTGAAGTTAAAAAAGTTGTAAAATTAATTCACAGTAGCGAATTTAAAAGGCGTCAATCTGCTCCAGGCCCTAAAGTAACAAATAAAGCATTTGGGAAAGAAAGACGTTATCCTATAACTAATAATTTTAGAATAACAACAAAAGGAAAGTTTTAATGAAAAAAATTGAGGCAATAATTAAGCCTTTTAAGCTCGATGAAGTGCGTGAAGCACTCTCAGAAATTGGGGTAATGGGTATGACGGCAACAGAAGTAAAAGGATTCGGTAGGCAAAAAGGTCACACAGAACTTTATCGAGGAGCAGAATATATTGTTGATTTCCTTCCAAAAGTAAAGCTAGATCTTCTGGTTTCAGATGAAATGTCTGATAAAGTAGTTGATACAATTGTAAAAATTGCTCGCACAGGTAAAATTGGTGATGGTAAAATTTTTGTATTAAACGTTGAAGATGCAGTGAGAATTAGAACTGGGGAGCGAGGTGATAAAGCTATCTAAAGCTAGCCTTCTAGATATTTCTTTATTGCGGCCAAATCATCTAACGTATCCACCCCTTTTATGTGATTTCCATGGTATTCGAAAACCTTAATCTTAAGATTGTTATCTATTGCTCTTAATTGCTCCAATTTTTCGGCAGCTTCGTGTTTTGATTCAGGAAAATTACAAAAATATCTTAATAATTTTGGGGTATAACCATATAGGCCTATGTGATGTAAGGAGATATTTGGGTCCCAAAATTTACTCTCATTGCTCATAAAATGAGGAATTTTTGAGCGGCTGAAGTATATTGCAAAATTATCCTTCCCAAGGATGACTTTTACGTTATTTGGATCATCATAATCTTCATAACTTTTAAACTTTGATGCAGCTGTGGCGTAATTCAAACCCTCTTTCTTCATTCCTTCGTATAGTAATTTTATTAACTGTGGGTCAATTAAGGGCTCGTCACCTTGGACATTTATAATCAATTCATTATCTGACCATTTTTTTTGTATCACAACCTCAAGTACACGGTCAGTGCCAGAAATATGATTTTCACTAGTAATTAAAGCCTCGAAATCATATTTAGCGGCCACATCAATAATTCTCTGGTCGTCAGTCGCAATTATAACCTCCTCTGCTCCACTCATTCTTGCTTTTTTAGCAACATGAATTATCATTGGAATGCCACCAATTTCAATTAGTGGCTTACCTGGAAGACGAGTGCTCTTATACCGAGCAGGAATAACTACTTTAAAAACCATTTACTTATTGCCCTCTATTACTCGCGCTTCACTTTCTAAAAGAATCGGTATGTTGTCCTTAATTGGATATGCTAACTTAGCTGAGCTTGAAATTAACTCATTATTTTTTTTGTCATAGATTAAGGGTCCTTTTGTTACTGGGCAAACAAGGATATTTAGTAATTTTTGATCCATAATATTAAAGTCCTATTTTGTTTTTTATATCAGTAAATAATTTTTTATCAACAATTGCTACAATAGGAAGATACCACATGTTTTTATTTTTTAAATGAAGGCATCTTACTGAGTCCTTCTCAGTCATAATTATAATTGCGTTGCCACACTGACTAAAGTCCTCATTAGAAAAATTATGATGATCATCGAATATTAATCTATCAAAAGTTAATCCAGAATCTTTTAATAGAGAGAAAAATTTTTCTGGGTTACCAATACCCGTCGCAGCGTATAACCGAGAACTCTTTAAATGATTAATTTTTAAATATTTATTGCCAAGCAACGACCGAATACTATCGCTTGCATTGTAGTTCATAAAAAATGAATTTTTGTAAGTTTTCATGCCACCATTAGCAACAATTGCATTAGCGCTATCTAATCTTTTAATCGGCTCTCTGAGTGGGCCCGCAGGTAATAAATATTTATTTCCAAATTCCCGTGTCTGATCCACAACAATAATCTCATAGTCTCTAGCTAGCTCTGCATGCTGAAGACCATCATCCGATAAGATAACATCAACCTCAGGATATTTTTTAAGCAATAACTCGGCGGTAGAAAATCTTTTTTTACCAACAAAAACTGGAACTCTAAGTTGTCTTTTAAGCATAAATGGTTCATCGCCTACATCAAAAAATTTTGAATTATTTGTAACCTCTCTTATATTTTTATTTGAAGATTTATAACCTCTTGAAATAATTCCTGGCTTAAGACCGATACTTAAAAAGTGAGATGTAATTGCAATCAATAGAGGGGTTTTACCTGTCCCGCCCACTGTAATATTTCCTATAACAATAACTGGAACTGAAACTTTTTTTATTTCTAAAAGCCCAGTGAAATATAAAAAATTTCTAAGAACTATGATGCATAAGTACAGGTAACTAATCGGAATTAAGAGTTTGATCCAAGTTGACCTTACGTAAAACTGTTGATTGAATTGCTCGTGAAGAGACATTATTTAATCGAACCCCTTCTTGTATAACTTTGTGTAATATTTGTTTGCTTTTATTAATACATTGTGGGTTCCTTCCTCCACAACCTCACCATTACTTATAACAATAATTCTATCTGCATTTATAACAGTGCTAAGTCGATGAGCAATAACAAGTGAAGTTCTACCGTTAGTTAATAAATCTAGGGCTTTTTGAACATATTTTTCTGATTCTGAATCTAAGGAGGATGTTGCTTCGTCTAGAAGTAAAATTGGTGCATTTTTAAGAATTGCTCTTGCAATTGCAATTCTTTGTTTCTGGCCGCCTGATAACTTTACGCCCCTATCTCCAATAATATGATCAAAATTATTTGGTAATTTCTCAATAAATTCTAATGCATTTGCTGCTTTAGCGGCTTTTATTATCTGCGCTTTACTTTTGGAGCGACTACCATATGCAATATTATTATAAATAGTATCGTTAAAAAGTATAGTGTCTTGACTAACTAATGAAATTTTTTCTCTTAAATTTGATAGTTTTATTTCAGAAATATTCCTATTATCAATTAATATCTCGCCTGATTTTAAGTCATAAAATTTTGGTATTAAATTTAGTAGTGTACTTTTACCCCCACCAGACATTCCAACTAAAGCTATCTTATCCCCAGAATTTATTTTTATATTAATATTTTTTAGTACATCTTTTGTAGTTTTAGTATAATTAAATGATACGTTTTTAAATTCAATTTTTCCTTGAACTTTACCTAGTATTCTTTTTCCGTGATCTTCTTCTTTTGGTTCATCAATAATTGAGAAAATACTTATTGCAGCAGCATATCCAATCTGGATCTGTTCATTAATTGCAGTAAGTTTCTTTATTGGGGAAATTAACATTAATAAAGCGCCTATAAATGCTGCAAATTCGCCAGCACTGAAATGACCAACAGAATAATAGACAACTAATGCCAATGCCAATGCTGATAATATTTCAATTACAAAGCTATTAACTCCGGATAATCTTGCTAACTTAGTATGCATTTTTCGATTACGAATATTGATTGCTGAGAAACGAGATAGCTCAAATTTTTCAGCACCAAATATTTTTACAATTCTTTGGGCTGAGATTGCTTCTTCAGAGACGCTTGTCATATCTCCCATTGATAGCTGAACTTCCGCACCCGCCTTTCTTAATTTAGGTGATACTACTTTTAAGTAAAATCCCATGATTGGTGCCATTACTAGGAATGTCAGCGTTAAAAGCCAATCCAAATAAATCATATAGCTAAGGATAGCGATAACTGTAAAAATATCTCTTACAGCATCAAGTGCAACTTTTGTGACAATAGTTGAGAGCTGCTCAGTTTCATAGGTTAGCTTTGAAACTATATTTCCAGCCGCCTGAGAATCAAAAAATTTTACGGGAAGCAGCATTAATTTTTTGAATATATCATAACGCATATCTTCGACAATTTTTCTTGAAAGCCATCTCATCGAATAGCTTGCAATAAATCCAGATAATGCCCTAATTGTCATCAGAGCTATTAATGCAAGCGGAAGAAAGACTGAAGCTTCTGTAGATTGCTGAACTAGACCATCGTCAGTAATTTTTTTAATAAGCGCTAAAAATCCTGTGTTTGTTGCAGCAAGAACCAATAAAAAAGAAACACTTATAATTAGTGCCCATTTATATTTAAAGGTATATTTTAGTAACCTTAAATATATTGTTTTAAATGAGTTGGGATTAGTTTTTGCCGTATTTTTCGACATAGATATTTTTAATGGTACTTAAAATATTAGTTTACCTTTGTAGAGAAGGTAATTTTAGTAAGACCTGCTCTTCTAGATGCTTCCATAACATTAACAACTGACTGGTGATTTGTCTTGGCATCAGCATTAATAACAACTGGCATTTTATCTTGATTTTTTTTGGATATTTCCATCAGTCTCTCTTGTATCGCTTCGATTGTAATATCTGATAATACATCTTCATTGATAGTGTATTTTCCATCCTCGGTTATTGAAACATTTATAGGGATATTTTTGTTTTCTATAGGATTTGCCTCGGCAACTGGTAAATTTATCTTCAGCTCACTGAATTTAGAAAAAGTAGTGCTTACCACTAAAAAAATAATAATTACGAGCAACACATCGATTAGTGGAATAAAATTTAACTCTGGTTGATCTTGCTGAAGTTTTTTTCTAAAGTTCATGATTATTTAATTAAGAATTCCCCTGTAAGGTCTCTATTAAATCTAATGCGAGCATTTCCATTTCATTAATAAAATGATCTACCTTAGACCGATAAAAACGATAAGCTATCATTGCAGGGACTGCAACAACAATACCGCCAGCAGTGTTATAAAGGGCTATAGAGATGCCTCTTGCGAATATTGCCACATCATGACCACTGCTAGTGAATGAGCTAAATAATTCAACCATACCTATAATTGTTCCAAATAAACCCAATAAAGGTGCAACGGTCGAGATTGTGCCTAATACCCCTAAATACCTTTCTAACCGATAACTGACTGATTCACCAGTTTGCTCTACAGCACCTTTAATAATATCAGGCGGTTTACCTTGGTTCTTTAATACTGTTGCATATATTTCGCCCAGCATAGAATTTTTTTGAAGTGATTGAATCTCATCTTTTCTGATATTACCTTTGCCAATCATTTTATGAACATCATCTATTAGATCTCTTGGGATAATAAAACTCTCCCTCAAGGACCATGCACGCTCAATGACAATAGCAAAGCCTACAATTGATGTAATGATTAGCGGCCATATTGGCCAACCTGCTGCTTCAATAATTTCCCACACGATACCCTTACTCCCAAATTTAAATATATTAAGAAAAGTATACTACCTTGTATGAATTTTTCCTTCAGTTAAGTAATAGATTTTACTCATTTTTTTTGCTAATTTATTATCATGAGTCACTAAAATTATTGTAGTTTTTATCTCTCTTGTAATCTCAAGAAACATATCAAATACTAATTCTGCATTTTTGTAATCTAGATTACCTGTGGGCTCATCAGCTAAAATTATATCTGGCTTAGTAATAATTGCTCTAGCAATTGCAATTCTTTGTCTCTCTCCTCCAGAAAGCTCATGCGGCATATGATTTATTCTATTTTCAAGCCCTAAAATATTAAGCAATTTTTTTCCTGCTTTTAAATTAACCAATGGATTGCCTCCTCTTATTATAAGTGGCATAACAACATTTTCAATTGCAGAAAAATCTGGGAGAAGATGATGAAATTGATAAATAAAACCAAAGTGCTTATTACGAATAGAAGAAATTTTGTTTTGGCTTAGCTTATTTATAGGGTGATCCCATAATTCAATTATTCCATCGTCTGGCTTTTCAAGGCCTGCCATCAAATGAAGAAGGGTACTTTTACCTGATCCAGAAACTCCAGTAATTGCTATATTTTCACCCGATGAAATTAAAAAGTTAATTTTATCAAGCACAGGAATTTCTAACCCTTCAAATGATTTAGAGACGTCTGTAAGTTTCAGTAAAAATGGTTTACTCATATTTTAATGCAGTTGCTGGATCTATTTTAGTTGCTTTTATACTTGGATAAATTGTTGCAACAAATGATAAAAATATCCCCATAATTCCAATAGATAAAATATCTTTTAAAATAAGCTTTGAGGGAAGGTCAGAAATATAATATACATCTGGGGATAAAAATTGTACCCCAAATAAACTTTCAATAAAGGGGACTATTGTACTTATATTAATTGAAATAATTACTCCGAATAGAATCCCTAGAAAAGTACCAGCTAATCCAATCATAAGTCCCTGAGATATAAAAATCATTAATATACTGTTCTGTGAAGCTCCTAAGGTCCTTAAAATTGCAATATCAGATTTTTTTTCTGTTACACCCATAACTAACGTAGATACAATATTAAACGCAGCTACCGCAATAATTAATGTCAGTATAATAAACATTATTCGCTTCTCCATCTGTATTGCAGCAAACAAATTAGAATGTTGCTTTGTCCAGTCCGAAACAAAATAACTGTTATCTTTATTTATCAATCTACCGATATTTTCAGTGGTTGATTCAGTTTTATCTAAATCCTCCAATTTAACGCGGATTCCTGATACATCTTGATTCAACTGAAAAAATTTTTGCGCATCATTTAGGTGAATTAAAACAAGACCAGCATCATATTCATACATTCCTACGTCAAAAATACCCGAAATCTTAAATTGCTTTAATCTGGGGAGCATTCCTAATGGAGAATAATTAGCCTGGGATGAAATCATTGATATCTTATCTCCAATATCTAATCCAAAGTACTTTGCCAGATCTGATCCAATTATTATTTGAAACTTTTTTGGCTCCAATTTAAAGGAACCTTTAGTTATTTTATTCTGAAGATCGCTCACACCTAATTCAATGTGGGGAGAAATGCCCCTAACAATTACCCCCCTATTAAATCTTCCCATCGCAATCATAGCTTGGTTTTGACTATATGGTGCAGAAGCTACAACGTTCTCTGACCCCTTAATTAATTTTCTTATTTTCTGCCAGTCATTGATCACAAACTTAGAGCTGGTGATTTCTACGTCGGATGAAACACTAATAATTCGTGATTTAAGTTCAGATTGAAATCCATTCATAACTGAGAGCACTATAATTAAAGACATAACACCAAGCGTAATTCCAATTACGCTTGTCAATGATATAAATGATATAAAATTATTTTTATTTTTTAAGCGCGTATACCGAGACGCCACCCATAGCTCATAAAAATTTTTCTTAATAAGATTTTTAATGAGCATTATTAATTAGTATTGAGGTTATTCATTCTGCTAGAATTATGGCATGTTTACTGGAATTATTGAATCAATTGGAAAAATCGAGTCCTTAAGTGATAATGGGGGTGATATTCAAGTATCTGTTCAATACGATAATAATAAATTAAATAAATTAGAGCTTGGTGAGAGTATCTCAGTTAACGGGATTTGTCTTACTCTGGTAAATTTTAATGAAACCAATCTTAAGTTTGATATTTCAAGTGAATCATTAGCAATGATTAATCCTTTTAGAGTCAAAGACCATGTTAACTTAGAGACATCATTAAAGTTTAACGGAAAAATATCCGGGCATTTTGTATTTGGTCATGTTGACGGTGTTGCAGAATTATATGATATCAATAAAAAAGATGGTTGCGAAGTATGGGTAATAAAGGTACCAAATTCACTAACAAAATATATAGCAAAAAAGGGTTCAATTTCAATTAACGGGGTAAGCCTCACAGTCAACGAGATGGATAATGGTACATTTAAAATTAATCTTATTCCATTCACATTAGAACATACGTCATTTAGGTTTAATAAAATTAATGATTTATTAAATATTGAGATAGATATGCTTGCAAGGTATGTAGAAACTATTTTGGCCAAAAATTAAAATGCACACAACTAAAGAAATTATTAAAGATCTACAAGATGGCAAGATGGTAATTTTAGTGGATGACGAAGACCGTGAAAATGAGGGTGATTTAGTAATCGCAGCTGACTTTATTTCATCTGACCACATAAACTTTATGGCAAAGTATGGGAGAGGACTAATATGCCTAACTCTAACCGAAAAAAAATGTAACCAGCTAAAGCTACCCTTAATGGTCAAAGACAATGAAGGTCAATTAGGCACCAATTTTACTGTTTCAATTGATGCAGCAAAAGGAATAAGCACAGGTATTTCTGCTACAGACAGAGCTAATACAATTAAGGCAGCAATTAATATAAATGCAGACCACACCAGTATAACTAGGCCGGGGCATATATTTCCGTTGCTTGCTCATTCAGGCGGTGTACTTTACAGAGCCGGACATACGGAAGCTGGGTGTGATCTTTCTGGCTTAGCAGGACTTCAATCAGCCTCCGTCATTTGTGAGATTCTCAACGACGATGGAAATATGGCTCGCTTACCAGACTTAATTAAATTCTCTGCTGAGCATAAAATAAAGATAGGAACAATTGCAGATCTAATTGAATTCAGAAGTAAGTCCGAAAAACTTATTAAAAAAATTAGCGAAAAACCAATAGAAACTAATTATGGTCAAATGCGACTAATAGCTTATTCAGACTTACTTTCAAAAAATACACATATTGCACTCGTAAAGGGCCAGATAAGAAAAGATGATGAAGTTCTCGTAAGAGTTCATGAGCCACTCTCTATATTTGATTTTATTGAGAAAGAAAACAACCACTCCTGGCCTCCTTTAAAAGCATTAGAATTAATTAATAATGAAGAAAGAGGGGTAATTATTTTTCTTAACTATCATGAGTCACAATCAGAAATTAGAAATCTATTGCACGAAGAGAACCCTAAGGTTAACAATAATAACGATTTGAGAAATTATGGAATTGGCTCACAAATACTAGTTGATATTGGAATATCAAAAATGAGGTTGCTCGGATCGCCAAGAAAAATGCCAAGCATGACTGGGTATGGTCTTCAAGTGATTGAATTTATTGAAAATAAATAATTAAAGGTGGAATTATGTTACTATCTTTTTATTGGAAATTGATACTAAAAAATTAGCAACTTGCTTATAATAAATGAGCCACTATTCTTTTATTCTATTTTACATACATGAATAATATGAGCTTAAAACCAATAATAGATTTAAGCAGCAAAAGCAATGTTCTCTCATTGGACTTTGGTGAAACTAAAATTGGTTTTGCAATTGGTAATTATATTACAAAAACATCACACCCATTAAAAACTATTATTTCATCAAAAAAAACTGAGCGCTTCAAAGCAATAGAAGAGCTTATAACTGAATGGTCACCAGGATTAATTGTTATAGGGTTACCTCTTAACGAGAATGGAAGTGAAAGTAGGTTAACTCTACTTGTGAAGAAATTCTCAAAGAAAATTATTAATAAATTTAGCATTCCAACAGTGCTAGTTGATGAAAGATATACATCAGTTGAGGCTGAATCACTATTATTCGCATCAAATGGAAAGCATAAAAATAAAAATGGTGTTATTGATCAGGTTGCAGCTCAAATTATTTTAGAATCATATTTTGAAAGAAATTTAAATGTCACTTCCTGAGCCAACAATTCTTATAGATCAACTTTACGAAGAGATTAATAAAGATATTGATAGCAACACCTGTTTGATTGGCATTCCGAATGGAGGGCATCTTATATTAAACGAGTTAAAGAAAAAAATTAAACTCGATATTAATTATGGATTAATCGACTGCTCTTTCTACAGAGATGATCTTGAAGGATCAGGCTTAAAGGTAAGAGAAAAAGCTACGTCAATAAATTTTAATATAGAAGGGAAAAAAATTATCCTAATCGATGATGTTTTCTACACTGGCAGAACAATTCGTGCAGCAATGAATGAATTATTTGACTTTGGGAGGCCTAAAGAAATTAAATTATTTGTTCTAATTAATAGGGAAATGAATGAACTTCCAATTAAGCCAAACTTTTCATCATGCAAAATTAATCTTCCTAGCCATAAATATATCGACTTAATTCATGAAGATGGGAAGCTAATTTTTAGGTCAAGAGAGATTTAATGTCAAATATTCAAATTACAAAAGAAGGTAATTTACAACATCTTCTCACCACAGAGAGTATGAACAAAGAATTAATTATTAAGATTTTTGATATTGCAGAAACATTTCTTAAAATTGGTAAGCATGATGTGAAAAAAGTTCCCCTGCTTAGGGGGAAGACTGTATGCAATCTTTTTTTTGAAAACAGCACTAGAACAAGAACAACATTTGAAATTGCAGCGAAAAGATTATCTGCGGACGTTTTGAATCTTGATATATCATCCTCATCCCAATCAAAGGGTGAGTCAATTATTGATACGGTCAATAACCTTATAGCCATGAGTGCAAATATATTTGTTATCCGTCATCCCGAATCTGGAATGCCTAAATACATTGCAAACAATGTAAGTAAAGATGTTCATATAATCAATGCTGGGGATGGAAATAATTCTCATCCAACACAAGGACTTCTTGATGCTTTCACTATCAGAAAGTACAAAAAAGATTTTAATGGGCTAAAGATAGCAATAGTTGGAGACATAAAACACTCGAGAGTTGCTAGGTCTGAAATGCATACACTATCGATATTAGGAGTATCAGAAATCAGATTAGTTGGACCAAAAATATTTATGCCAGACGATATTGACCAAACTAAGTTTCAGGAATTTAATGATATGAAAGAGGGGATCAGTGATGTTGATGTGGTGATGATGCTACGTATTCAAAAAGAAAGAATGCAACAGGAAATTATTCCGTCAGAAAAAAAATACTTTGAGTCTTTTGGACTAACAACAAAACTATTAAAATATGCAAAAAAAGATGCAATTGTAATGCACCCAGGGCCAATTAACAGGGGTGTAGAGATACAAACAGAAGTTGCAGACTCATCCCAATCAGTTATATTAGCTCAGGTGACTTTTGGTATAGCAATAAGAATGGCGGTTATGACAATGCTAATTGATAAAAATATATGAAAAAAATTATTTTTTAGAGTATATAATCCAATCACTTGTAAAAATAAATAATTCTAAATCATACCGGGGGGATATATGTTACAGAAATTCTTTGATGCTTTATTTGGGAAAACTGCTACAGCAAAAGTAACGCCTGCTAGAAAACCAGTGGCTAAGAAAAAACCAGTGGCTAAGAAAAAACCAGTGGCTAAGAAAAAACCAGTGGCTAAGAAAAAACCAGTGGCTAAGAAAAAACCAGTGGCTAAGAAAAAATAATTTTATTTATTTGTTATAAAAAACCAAGCCCTTAAAATGCTTGGTTTTTTTTTCTCTAAAAATGTCAAAAATAAAAAAAAATATACTTAATATCAAGAATCAGTTACTAAATAAATCTAATAATATAGATGAAATTAAATTGATGGCTGTAAGTAAGTCACAAAGTGTTGATAATATATGTGAAGCATATAATGCAGGGCAAAGAATTTTTGGAGAAAATTATTTACAGGAAGCAATTAAGAAAATACAAACGATAAATCAGCAAGATATTGAATGGCATTTTATAGGGCCTATACAGAGTAATAAATGTAAATTAATTGCAGAAAACTTTTCATGGGTGCAAAGTATTGATCGTATTAAAATTGCTGCACGGATAAATGAGCATAGAAATGGAATGTCTCCAATAAATATATGTGTACAAGTGAACATTAGTGATGAGGTATCAAAAGGCGGGGTTCATCCAGATAATTTAAGATCATTCATAGATGAAATGAACGCCTTTAATAATTTAAAAATAAGAGGAATAATGTCCATACCTTCAAATACTTTAAGTACAGAGAAATTAGCAGAGGAATTTATTATGCTAGATAAGCTATATAAGGAGATAAAAATTTCTCATCCTATTATTGATACATTATCAATGGGGATGTCGAATGATTTCTTGCTGGCAGTTAAATATGGGTCTAACCTTGTTAGAATTGGAAGTGGTATCTTCGGACTAAGAAAATAATTATGAAAATTAATTTTATTGGAGGGGGCAATATGACTCAAGCCATTATTAATGGTTTGATTAATAATAACTTCAAAAAAAATGATATCCATGTAATGGAAATCAACCCAGCGCAGAGGTCAAAATTACAATCAGAGTTGCAAATAACTACGAGCAATGCAATTGATATGGATGAGCCATCAATTGTAATTCTAGCTGTTAAGCCAAATCAAATTCAATCTGTTTGCGAAAGCATACAATCAAAAATTAACAATCATCTAGTTATTTCTATAGCTGCCGGCGTAAAAATTATAAAATTATCTAATTGGCTAGGTGGATATAACAACATAATTAGAGGGATGCCAAATATTGGTGCAAAAATACAAAAAGGCATTACAGCATTATATGCAGACGATAAAGTCTCTATTAAAAACAAAGAGGTTGCCAGTAATATTTTAAAAGCAATTGGTAAAATAATTTGGGTTGATAATGAAAAAAAAATGGATGCAGTAACTGCATTATCTGGCAGCGGGCCAGCTTATGTATTTATGTTTATTAGTGCGTTAATTGAATCTGGACAAAAGATAGGCTTAACTAAAGGTGAAGCAGAATCTTTTGCCTACACCACCCTATATGGGTCTACATTATTATCCGAACATAATCTCGCTGATCTAGATAGCTTAATCAGGAATGTTACCTCTAAAGGAGGCACAACTGAACAGGGTATTAAAACTTTAAATGAGAATAACTTTAAGAAAATTATTCTTCTTGCAGTAGAGGCATCATTCAATCGAGCCAAAGAAATAGGTAGCGAATAAATATTTATGAGTAAAAATATTATTGTAGGTCTTTCTGGTGGTGTCGATTCGGCTGTAACAGCTTGGCTTTTAAAAGAACAAGGTTTTAATGTTACCGGTTTATTTATGAAGAACTGGGATGATGATGATGATGATGAATACTGCTCAAGTAGACAAGACCTAATTGATGCGGTTTCTGTCGCTGAAAAAATTGGTATTGATATTGAAGTAGTAAATTTTGCCAAGGAATATAAAGAAAAAGTTTTTTCACTTTTTATTGATGGCATAGAAGAAGGCATAACTCCAAATCCTGATATTTTATGTAATTCGGAAATAAAATTTAATGCTTTTTTAGGTTATGCCATGAAATTAGGGGCAGATAAAATTGCTACAGGTCACTACGCAAATATTAATGAGGTTGATGGAAAATACCAGCTCCTTAAGGGAGACGATGGATCAAAGGATCAAAGTTACTTTTTGTATAGGTTAAATCAAACGCAGCTCTCAAAATCACTATTCCCCCTCGGCAAACTTCTAAAAGGTGATGTAAGAAATATTGCAAAAAAAAATGGATTGCACAACCATGACAGAAAAGACTCAACCGGTATCTGCTTCATTGGAGAGCGGCCATTTGCTCAGTTTATCTCAAAATATATTAAAACAAAACCAGGGAATATTGTAGATACTGATAGCAATATTATTGGAGAACACGATGGCGTAAATTTTTATACTATAGGGCAGCGTAAGGGATTAAATATAGGTGGATCCAAGAAAGGGAATGGGCAGCCATGGTTTGTAGTAGAGAAAGATATTAAAAATAATAAGTTAATAGTTGGGCAAGGTCATCAGCACCCTATGCTATTCAAGGATGGAGTTGTGGCAACTGACATACATTGGATTTCAGAATCTAATCCAAAAGTTAATTGGGTTTATTCTGCAAAAACTAGATATCGACAATCTGACTCAGCATGTGAGATTGATGAAATAGAAGGCAATGGTTGTACAGTTATGTTCGGACAGAAGCAATTGGCAATGACACCAGGTCAGTCCCTAGTGCTTTATGAAAGTAATGTGTGTCTTGGCGGTGGTTTTATTAAAAATACAATTAACTTGTAATGCCAAATAAAATACCTACCAATATAAAGTTAAATTTCTCTAAAAAAGTTTTTCAGGATGCTATATCAACCAACATCAATGCAGCACTTAACGAGGATTTGGGTGGAATTGATAAAACTACCCAATTAATCTCAAAGAATGGATTAGGGTTTGCGATCATTAAAGCCAATCAAGGTGCTATTTTATGTGGGTCTCCTTGGGTAAATTCTTGCTTTAAGAAATTAAATAATAAAATAAAAATTAATTGGCTTGCGTCTGAAGGTCAATTAATTAAAAAGGGTCAGACAATATGCGAGATACAGGGAAAATATACTGACATATTAGCTGGTGAAAGAGTTGCTTTAAATTTTTTACAAACGTTATCTGCTACTGCTACAGAAACAAATACTATGGTTAGGTTGATTAAGAAATATAATGCGCAGCTTTTTGATACACGAAAAACTATTCCAGGGCTCAGAATTGCTCAAAAATATGCCGTAAGAATTGGTGGTGCCGAAAATCAAAGGTTAGGACTTTATGATCAAATATTAATTAAAGAAAACCATATTAAATCATTCGTAAATTTATCTGACTTATTAAACAAAGTTAAACTTAATGATGAATTTGATAAAATTCAAATCGAAGTTGAAGACCTTTCAGAGCTAAAAAAAGTATTAAGCTATGGCATAAAAAATATATTATTAGATAATTTTACAGTCCCAAAAATTAAAGAAGCAATCAAAATTAATAAAAATAGAGCAATTCTAGAGGCCTCTGGAAATATTGATAAAAATAATATTGCTGATTTCGCAAAAACTGGTGTTGATAGAATATCTGTTGGATTAATTACAAAAAATATTCACTCAATTGATTTTTCAATGAATATTGACCGTAAATAGCCATCTTGGAATTGACCAAATAGGTCCAAACAAGGTATTCTACTCATTTATTAAGATCTAATCTTTCATGAAACCTGAAATTATCACTGGCGCAGAAATAGTAATCCGTTCCCTTCAAGAGGAGAACGTTAAATTTGTATTTGGATATCCTGGAGGGGCTGTTCTGAACATCTATGATGCGATTTTTAAACAAACGCAGTTCAAGCATGTTCTTGTTCGTCATGAACAGGCTGCCGTTCATGCTGCTGATGCTTTTTCTCGTGCGACAGGCAAAGTTGGTGTTGCTCTAGTTACTTCTGGGCCCGGAGCAACAAATGCTGTAACTGGTATTGCAACAGCCTTTATGGATTCAATTCCTATGGTTGTAATTAGTGGGCAGGTTCCAACCCATGCAATAGGTCAGGACGCTTTCCAAGAATGCGACACTGTAGGAATTACTCGTCCGTGTGTTAAGCATAATTTCTTAGTTAAGGATATTAACAATATTGCATCAACAATAAAAAAAGCATTTTATCTAGCGGCTACTGGAAGACCTGGTCCTGTCCTTGTTGATATCCCAAAAGACATTACAGCTGAAGAAGCAGAATTTATTTACCCAAAAACAATTTCAATGAGATCATACAACCCTGTAATTGAAGGTCATACTGGTCAGATAAAAAAAGCTGTTGAACTTTTAGTAAATGCAAAAAAACCTATGGTTTACTCTGGTGGTGGTGTTGTTTTAGGGGATGCTTCAGAGTCATTGACTCATCTTGTGAACGAATTAGGATTTCCTATCACAAGCACACTAATGGGTTTAGGTGGTTTTCCAGCTTCTGATAGTAAATTTCAAGGTATGTTAGGTATGCATGGAACATATCAAGCAAACATGGCAATGCAGGAGTGTGATGTCCTTCTTGCAGTGGGTGCTCGATTTGATGACCGAGTAATTGGTAATCCTGAAAATTTCCTAGCAAAGCCAAAGAAAATTATTCACATCGATATTGACCCTGCATCAATTTCTAAAAGAGTAAAAATTGATATTCCCATCGTAGGCGATGTTAAGAATGTTCTAGACGATTTTATTTTGACTTATAAGGGCATAAAAAAAACTCATGACAAATCAATTACATCAGACTGGTTAGAACAAATAAAAAAATGGGCCGAAAGAGATTGTATGGCTTTTAAAGACGATGGCTCACAAATAAAGCCTCAGCGAGTAATTCAAACCCTTCATAAGGTAACTAATGGTGATGCATTTGTGACCTCTGACGTTGGGCAGCACCAAATGTGGGCAGCTCAATACTATGCATTTGATAAACCAAGGCGCTGGATAAACTCAGGCGGCCTAGGAACAATGGGTGTTGGCTTACCATATGCAATGGGTTGTCAATTAGCATTTCCAGACTCTCAGGTAGCATGTGTTACCGGTGAAGCGTCTATTCAAATGTGTATTCAAGAACTTTCTACTTGTAAACAATTTAATCTTCCTATAAAAATTATTAATCTAAATAATCGTTACATGGGAATGGTTAGGCAATGGCAAGAATTTTTCTATGGTAATCGCTATGCAGAATCTTATATGGATGCTCTTCCTGACTTTGTAAAGCTTGCAGAATCTTATGGTCACGTAGGCATGAAGATTGAGAAACCATCAGATATTGAGCCTGCATTAAAAGAAGCATTCGGCCCCAAACTTAAAGAGCGATTAGTGTTTATGGACTTCATTACTGACCAATCAGAAAATGTATTTCCTATGATTGCTAGTGGAAAAGGTTTGTCAGAAATGATTTTAGCTGAGGACCTATAAATGAGGCACATTATTTCACTGCTAATGGAAAATGAAGCCGGTGCATTATCACGAGTTTCTGGGCTTTTTTCAGCAAGAGGTTACAATATTGAATCGTTAACGGTAGCTCCTACCGAAGACCCTACCTTGTCTAGAATGACTATCGTTACCAGTGGGTCAGATGAAGTTATTGAGCAAATTATTAAACAACTAAATAAGCTTATAGACGTAGTTAGAGTTCTTGACTTGAACGACGGTAAATATATAGAGAGAGAATTAATGCTTGTTAAAGTTAAAGCATCAGGAAAATACCAAGATGAAATGAAAAGAATATCAGATATATTTAGAGGCAGAATAATCGATGTGTCTGACAACACGTTCACAATTGAATTAACTGGAGCTACAAGTAAGCTTGATGCTTATATAGACAGTCTAGATAGCAGTTCAATTATAGAAACAGTCCGGACCGGTGCCTCTGGCATTGGTCGCGGAGATAGAATATTAAAAATATAATTTTTTAAAGGGGCAATATGAAGCGTTATTACGACCAAGATGCAGATTTGAGTATTATCAGAGGTATGAAGGTGTCAATCATTGGGTATGGTTCTCAAGGGCACGCTCACGCAAACAATTTAAAAGACTCAGGAGTTGAGGTGTCTGTTGGCTTAAGAAATGGTTCAGATTCTACAAGAAAGGCTTCTGAAGCTGGGTTGACTGTAAAATCCATTGAGGAAGCAACTGCATGGGCTGATTTAGTTATGGTTTTAGCTCCAGATGAATTCCAGGCGAAGATTTACGAAGAAATTATTGAGCCTAATTTAAAGCATTCAGCTATATTAGCATTCGCGCATGGATTAAATATTCATTATGAATTAATTAAACCTAGATCTGACCTTGATATTATTATGATTGCGCCTAAAGCGCCTGGTCATACAGTGCGATCAGAATTTGTAAATGGTGGTGGAATTCCAGATCTAATCGCTGTTCAGCAGGATGCATCGGGTAAAGCCAAAGAAATTGCATTATCATATGCTTCTGCGATTGGCGGAGGAAGGACAGGTATTCTGGAAACAACATTTAAGGATGAGACAGAGACTGATTTATTTGGCGAGCAGGTCGTATTATGTGGAGGAACCACTGCTTTAGTTCAAGCTGGGTTCGAAACCTTAGTTGAAGCAGGTTATGAACCTGAAATGGCATACTTTGAATGCTTGCATGAGCTTAAGTTAATTGTTGACCTTATGTACGAGGGAGGTATTGCTAATATGCGCTATTCAATTTCCAATACAGCGGAATATGGTGACGTAACAAGAGGTCCAAGAATAGTTACTGACCAAACAAAAGCTGAGATGAAGAAAATTCTTACTGAAATTCAAAATGGTAGCTTCACTAAAGAATTTGTAAAAAATGTTGCAACCCTCCCAGAAAGAAGAGAAGTTCAAAAGCAACACCAAATTGAAAAAGTGGGTGAATCACTGAGATCTATGATGCCTTGGATTAAGAAAATAGTTGATAAATCGAAAAATTAATTGAATTCTAGTAAAATTTATCCTTTTATCGCAAAAGAAGGCTGGCCATTTTTATTGGCTGGCTTTCTATTGGCTATCATAAGCTCTTATTATCAATTATCAGTATCTTGGATTTTTTGGGTTCTTTTTGTTTTTATGCTCCAATTTTTTAGGGACCCAAAACGTAATGCCGTTAATAAAAAAAATATAGTAACCTCAGCAGCTGATGGGAGAGTCATTGCGATTGAAAAGACAGTCGACCCCTACCAGAAAAAACAATCTATTAAAGTCAGCGTATTCATGAATGTCTTTAATGTTCACTCGAATAAAATTCCAATAACTG
>Ga0307998_1000724_pt1 | contig 18429 bp, 12 predicted proteins | sample Davwhametageno37_FD_203147 | JGI IMG/M metagenome (GOLD analysis project Ga0307998, IMG submission 203147) | Marine microbial communities from Davis Island wharf, Antarctic Ocean - #37 | ecosystem: Environmental > Aquatic > Marine > Unclassified | place: Antarctic Ocean: Davis Island wharf... | reverse complement strand
CCGCTTTAGAGGTTACTGTGAAGAAGCAAAAACCACCCTTACATTTTGATTTAAAAGCAGTTGAAGTAACGATAAGAAGATAGTTTAAACCTTATCCTAATTTAAAACAAGGTTTCTATACATTTGCGGCCAAGAATGGTTCCGTGGCCGAGCGGCTAGGCAGTGGTCTGCAAAACCATGTACAGCGGTTCGAATCCGCTCGGAACCTCAGAAAAAAGGGAGTAAGAAATTGCTCCCTTTTTTTATTTCACCAAATCCAAGTAAATAGGCAAATGATCAGAATACCCCCCCTTATAGCGCATTCCTAAATAGGTTCTATTCAGTTGCATTCCTTCGTATTTAGGATCTGGTTCCAAAAGAAAATCAGCGTTAAATATATTAGCTGACTTGTTCTTTATTTGTAATCCATTTTTTGAATTAAACAGAGATTCAGAAACAATGAACTGGTCAATTATACTCCAACCACCTTGGTATTTATTAGTTCCTTGTTTATCTATATGTGGGTGCATAAGGTTGTAATAATCTGCCTTTTTATTAGTGTCTAATTCCGCTTTAAACACATCCTTAATACTCTTGTCAGTTGGCGCATCGTTAAAATCACCCACAGCAATCATTTTTTGCGGTGATTCCAAGCTGTTACGATGAGCCAGTAATGTTTTTGCCACGTGCATTCTTGCGTTTTCAGTTTCTAATTGTCCACCCCAACGGCTAGGCCAGTGATTTACATAAAAATCAAAAGTATCCACTTCTAAAATCACCAATCTAGCATAAAGAATATCGCGTGTTTTGTATTTATCATCCCAAGGAAAAACGATTGGTATTGCTTCGGAATAAATGACTTGAATTTTTTCTTCTAAATAAATAAACCCAACGTCAATTCCTCTACGATCTGGACTCTCAAAATGAACAATCTTATAGTTTGCTTCTTTTAACGGCGTTGAACTCAGTAAATCTTCTAAGACTCCTCTATTTTCTAATTCGCAGAACGCAACTAGCTCCAAGGCCTCCCAACCACCAACAGAAGCAGCTACTTTACTTATTTGTTGAAGTTTCGTTCTGTATTTTCTATCGTCCCAATGTTTATCGCCTTTCTCAGTAAATTCATCATCTCGTTTTAACGGGTCGTTTTCTATATCAAAGAGGTTTTCTACGTTATAAAATGCAATTCTAACTCCGGTATTGCCACGAACATCATCTGTAAAATTGTCTTGCGAGAAAGTGATTTGTGGCGAAAGAACACCAAGCAATAACAACAAGGAATATTGGACTACTTTCAAAATGAATTTGCTAAAATTATCTAACAAGGAATTTTGTCAATCCGAGTTTGGTGTCTTCCTCCTTCATATTCTGCCGCCAAATAAGCATCAAGAATTTCAATTGCCTCTGTTTCTGAAACAAAACGTGCAGGAATAGTACAAATATTGGCTTTGTTGTGCTGTTTAGCTAAGGTTGCAATTTCGGGTTTCCAACATAATGCTGCTCGAATGCCTTTGTGTTTGTTAGCAGCCATGTTAATACCATTGCCACTTCCACACATTAAAAGACCAAAATCTACTTCACTACTTTCAACGCTATTAGCTACCAAATGGCCAAAGTCAGCATAATCGCATCGTTCATCACTCATTGGTCCTTTGTCAAGTATTTCGTAACCTTTTTCAGTTAAATACTTTTTTAAAACTTCTTTAAGATCATAACCTGCATGATCACCACCAATAGCTACTTTCATACTCACTAATTTTTACAAAAATACGGATATCAATTTGCGAAATAGGAGATTTTAGAGATAGATAATTATTAAAATATACTTGGTATTTTTTATTTAAAATGTTGATTTTTAAGTAATTAAACATAATATAATACGGTTATGAACAATATCCCTAATTATAGGCTCATAACCATGTTAATAAGGGTTCATAAATGATGAAGAATAAAATACCGTCAATTCAAACCTATTTTGGATGATGTTTTATTCCGAAAAGTCAATGCATACTTATCTTTTAAAATATTTATTTGCCAGCATGCAAATTGGCTTAATGAACATCAAAAAATGAAAATACTTATGAGTCAAAGTCGGTTAGTTGCAAAAAGTACCCGTTTGTTTATAACCCTAAAAAAATGAATGAAAATAGTACCATTTGATAACCAATCTTGTTCATTCAGTGTTATTAACTATTTACAACTTCAAAAAGCAATAATTTTGGGGAAGAATTACAAACACTATCAACAGTATAGTAATAGTAGTAAAGTTTATAATTAAAATATTTTTTGTTGTTATCTATCGTGTTTAAAACCTTTTTCAGCCTCTTTGCTTGTTTGCTCTACTTTGGTCTTGTTGCTCAGAAGATAGATTCAATTCCTAATGGAAAATTTACACAGTTCGAATATGCTAACGGAAAAATATCCAGCGAAGGATTTTTGCTAAATGGAAAACCAGAGGGATACTGGAAAAATTATTATCCAAATGGAAATTTAAAAAGTGAAGGTCTTCGAGAAAATTATATGCTTGAAGGGAACTGGAAATTTTATGACGACAACAACGTAATTCAAAAGGAAATAATTTATTCAACAGGGAAAAAATTTGGAGTTCAAAAAACATACTCAACCGAAGGCTTCTTGCTGCGGAAGGATCCGTATTTAAGAGATACTATTCATGGAACAGTTTTTTATTTTTTCCCAGATGGAAGAGTTTCAGAAAAAATGCCTTTTGAAAAAGGAAAAAAAGAAGGTGTTTCAACACAATACAATGAAATAGGTGCTATTATAGCATTAATTGAGTACAAAAATGATCTAATATACAACCGACAATATATAAATCGAAAGGATAAAAAAGGCATTAAACAAGGACCTTGGAAAGAATTTTATCCAAACGAACAAATTAAAAACGAAGGAGATTATTTTAATAATTTGAAAGATGGTTATTGGAAATCTTATGATGAAAAAGGTTTACTGATTAGTACGGTAAAATATGATGGTGGAAAACTTTCCTTAAATGCCTCTGAAGTTGATTTTCTTGATATTAGAAAGACCTTTCATAAGGGTGGACAAGTAGCAAGTATATGTAATTATAACGGTCAAGGAAATAAGGAAGGTATTTGTCGTGAGTACGATACAACTGGAGCGGTTACAAGTGCTTCAGTTTATAGAAATGGAAAATTGTTAGGTATTGGTATGGCTGACAAGGATGGAATAAAAACAGGTCATTGGAAAGAGTTCTATAGAGACGGTGTATTAAGGGCAGAAGGAGATTATGCTCAAGGCGAAAAATTTGGTGAATGGATATTTTATTATCGCGAAGGAAAAGTGGAGCAAAAAGGATCTTTTACAAAAGGTGAATTATACGATGGCACCTGGACGTGGTTTCATAAGAATGGAAATACTTGGCGCAGCGAGGTTTACTATTATGGATTAGAAAATGGTCCTTTTGTAGAGTATTCAGATTCTAGTACAGTTATATCAGAAGGTGAATTCATTGAAGGATTAGAAGATGGTCCTTGGTTGTATCAACTAAATGATCATAAGGAAGTTGGGGATTATAGTAATGGTCAACGTGAAGGTGAGTGGCTACATTATTATTTTAATGAAACGGTTCGTTTTAAAGGAAAATACGATTCAGGATCTCCAGAAGGAAGGCATACTTATTACTACGATAATGGTAAAAAAATGCTAGAAGGAAAATATGAGTTCGGTTTAAAAAACAATACATGGACACGCTACAATCGAGATGGTAGTATTTTGGTGAAGATCTATTTTAGAGATGGAAAAGAAATAAAAATAGATGGTGCGAAAGTGAAGCCTACGGTTGATTAGAAAAATTAGATTTGCACAACCTAAAATTAAGGGTCATTAGCTCAGTTGGTTTAGAGCGCTGCCTTGACAGGGCAGAGGTCGCTGGTTCGAATCCAGTATGACTCACTTAAGAATAATAAATACTGTCCCATATAACGGTACTTATATTTTATGCTAAAATCAGACTTGCTAGAGTTTTTAAACACTAAGTAATGAATCAGGTAGTATTTTACTGCACAGATTATTTTCAATATATGTATTATAAAATAATTCAGTAAACTTACTCTTAGTCAATTGAAATTAAAAAAGATAGAAAATTTTTATATTTACAAATATCAATCTGAATTATTTTAAACGAGCTACTAGTATTAAACGACCAATTTTATACAGGAATATTTTTTCCTTGAATTTCAGTAATTCTTTCTTTTTTAAATATAAGGAAAATTAATAACTCCTTCATAATCAAATTATATCAGCACGTTATGTACTTAAATCCACTTATAGTAATTAATACTATAAGTTTTGTTATATTCGCCAGGTAAATAACAATTAAAAAAATCTTATGATGAAAAAAACTACTTTATCGGTACTAGCAATGATTGCTACAACCTTAGGTTTTGCGCAAAACGGACCTATTGATTTTGAAACGGGTGGCCAAGGAGCGAATTGGACTTGGGCAGTATTTGAAAACTCTACAAACCCGGCACTAACCTTCATTGCAAATCCAGATATATCCGGTAGTAATACTTCAGCTACGGTAGCTAAATTTACAGCTCTTCAAGCTGGTAATCCTTATGCAGGGTGTGAGTCATCTCATGGAAATATTGACCTCGGAACGTTTGTATTGGATACTAGTAACTCTATTATTAAAATAATGGTTTGGAAAACTTCTATTAGTGATGTTGGTATGAAGATTATATCAGCTAAAGGATGGGCGTTACCAGAATTAAAGGTACCCAACACACTTATCAATCAATGGGAAGAGTTAACATTCGATTTTTCATCATTTGCTAACCCACCCGCAAGTGAAGGGTTGTATGATCAAATAGTTGTTTTCCCGGATTATGTTGCTAGAACGAAAGACAATATTGTTTATTTCGATAATATATCTTTTAACTCTATCACCGGTGGTACCGGTGGGGGTGGTGGCGGTGGTAATCCCGTCGAGCCAACTGTTGCTGCACCAGTTCCTAACCGAATTGATTCAAATGTTATTTCCGTATTTAGTGATACGTATACTGACATTGCGGGAGTAGATTTTAATCCGGGTTGGGGACAAAGTACTAACGTCACTAGCATGCAGATTCAAGGAAATAACACGTATAAATACGCTGGTTTAGATTACCAGGGAATTGAATTAAATGGCAGTAATAGCTTTACTGAAATGGAATTCCTGCACGTTGATATATGGTCTTCTAATTCTACAGCGTTAAATATATTTTTGATTAGTACTGGTCCAGTTGAAACCCCGTTTGTAATTACAACACCTACTAAAGGTTGGTTAAGTTTAGATATTCCATTAACAGACTTTACTCCTGTTGATCTTGCTGATGTCATTCAGTTTAAGTTTGATGGAAACGGTGATTTTTATATGGATAATTTGTACTTGTATAAAAAGGCTACTATTGTAGAAGAACCAAACGCAATAAACGAAGCTTATGTAAATGGAACAAACCAATTATATCCGAATCCAGTAGTTGCTGGTAATAATGTTAGGTTTACTGAAGCAACTTCTAAAATAGAGTTATTAGACTTAAGCGGAAGATTACTAAAAGTAGAAAATAGTAATGTGCTTAGTACTTCTGGTGTAGATCAGGGCAATTACTTTGTTAGAGCTACTAGCGTAGGTGGAAAAGTAAATACACAACAACTGATTATTAAGTAATTTCAACCACATTTTTTTAAAAAGGAAAGAGCCACAACCGTGGCTCTTTCCTTTTTTATTTAAAACATTAAGCAACTCATCCCAGCCAAGTATAAATTTATATAGTTGAAATAAACAGACATCTGACTCCTCGGATTGGGCAGTTGGTGCCAAGCCCAGCAAATTAAACAGGTTTTATCCAAACTATTCAAAGGGCTGTTTTTTAGTTTAAACACATCCTTTAATTGTTTTCGTTTCTTTCTAAAGTTCAAATAGGGCCATGCATAAACCAGCTAAAATTAAAAAAGTGATTCCTTTTATAGTAGCTATTATGGTTGTTGTTTACATTCTAAGAGAAATGAACTTAGGAACACCCTATTTAATTTAAGCCCTCAGATTAGCTTCATGTCCCCCTCCTTATAATTCTAGTATAATTTTAGGTATATTGCTTGCGAGGATATTATTCCTTTGATTATTTTAGATTGAACAAAATGGATTTAAGGGTTTTACGGTTCTTGGTTTTTATTGGCTTTATAGCAATGGTTGATGTTGGAAAATCACAACATTATGCTTCAATGTTAAAACAACCCGGCACCTGGCATGTTACTTTTTGCACACAAGTGAACTGTTACACAGACGTTTATTCTACCGCAGAAGACACCACTATAAATGGAAAGGAGTATCGTTTTATGGATGATTTTCATTTTAATAAAGCAGTTGTTTTAAGAGAAGATACAGTAAACGGAAAGGTCTATTTCAGATATTTTTATGGCCAACGAAAAGACACAGATGTTCTTATGTATGACTATTCATTAAATTTAAATGAATCGATCTATATCTTTAATCCAAACTCTCCAATAACGGAAGATTCGTTGGGACTTTATGATGTCGTAAAGGTAGATTCTGTGCTTACGGAAAAAGGTTATAGAAAGAGGTTGAAATTAGATAGACACGACCAAACATCAAATGAATATTTAACTACCACATGGGTTGAGGGTATTGGTGGGTTGTCCTATATAAACACGCCCGCAGTAGGACCCGAACTGTATGGGTTAGGTGAATTAAGTTGTTTTGCTTTTAATGAGACTGATCAGGTTTATAAAAGTGATTTTTCTAAGAAGAACAACAACTGCAACATAAATTTCTCACAGAAAGATGAAACTATGGGACTTGCTGAGGAGGGAAAATTTGATCTAAAAATCTACCCTAACCCAACGATTAGGTACATTAACATTAGTGGCTTAGATGAAACGATGGTAAGGGTCGAAATTCAAGATTACTTAGGAAGAATAATCTTTGAAAAGAATGATAGTTCAACAAAGATTAATCTTTCACGTGTTAAATCGGGGATTTATGTTATTTCAATATTCCAGGGAAATGTCCTTATTAATAGGCAAAGAGTAATAAAAAAATAAATCTAAAAATACGCATTTACAAGTGGCGCCTATCGCCCTATCAGGACTTATGAAAACTAAAGAAGAAATCACCAAAAATTGGCTACCAAGATATACGGGAGCGAGATTAGATCAATTTGGATCATACATATTACTTACAAATTTCAAAAAATACCTCAAGGATTTTTGCGAATTAACAGGAGTCGAAATAGTGGACCCAACTGCCGCAATGCCAATGGCAACATCGGGAGATATTACTATGATCAACTTTGGAATGGGTAGCGCTAACGCAGCAACCATAATGGATTTATTGAGCAGTATTTCTCCAAAAGCAGTTTTATTTTTGGGCAAGTGCGGAGGTATTAAAAAGAAAAATCAATTGGGAGATTTTATCTTACCAATAGCCGCAATAAGAGGAGAGGGAACATCAAACGACTACTTACCAGCAGAAGTTCCTGCATTACCTGCGTTTAGCCTTCAAAAAGCGGTTTCAACAACAATTCGAGATAACAATCAGGACTATTACACGGGAACGGTTTTCACGACCAATCGAAGAGTATGGGAGTTCGATGAAAAATTTAAAGAATACCTAAGAACAACACGTTGTATGGGAATTGACATGGAAACTGCAACGGTATTTATCGTAGGGTTCTCAAATGAAATACCGAGCGGTGCGCTATTGTTGGTGTCCGATCAACCCATGGTTCCGGAGGGTGTGAAAACACAATCTACAGACGAAAAAGTGAGTAAAAACTTTGGGAATCTGCATATAAAAATTGGCATCGAATCTTTAAACCAATTGAAAGAAAACGGAAACACGGTGAAGCACTTGAAGTTTGCGTAGGTGCTGATTACTAGTCCTAGTGAATTTATCTCAGAATTTTAATTTGAAAGGTGACCTATTTTTTCAAATTCTCAGGCTCCAGTTTTCGATATTTAGACCAATCCAAATTTTTATTGGTAGTCTTAATTTGTTTGTGTAATGGAACTCCTCGTTTTAATAAAGAATCTTGCAGATTTAGTTCTTTCAAATGCTCTATAAAAACAAAGCTTTGGTTAATATCAAATTGACTGCTTTCATCATTATCAAAGAAATACTTCTTTGTTAGCCTGCCCGAAAGATTAATGAAATAATGATCGAGGTTCCACTTTCCATTAGATTCATTGAAGCGGATTTTAGCAACCAAATCAGGGTTGTCAATTTGCAGTCGATAAACCCAAAGCGCTGCTTTTGCCCAAGCTGGAATCAGTTGTTTTTTTCCTTTTTCACTCCAACCATAATCAAGACCTTCTATTGCATAAGAAGAGTCTACCATGTAGATATAGCCAGAATGTAAGTTGTCGTAAACCTTTTTCTTCTGATTAAAACTAATGCAAAGCATATCTCTTCCTTTTGACTGGTAACCATATTCTATTTGATATTCATACTTATTGAAATGAATAGAATCTAAAAAACTAGGAGCCTTTGTGGTAAAGTTTGAGTCAATAAATAAATAGGGATTTGAGAATGAAATATATTCTGTGGCATCCTTAAACTCTTTGATTTCCTCCCCTTTTTTTGCCCTTTTTTTATTTTCTTTAGCGACCTTCTTTTTTACGTAGTTGCGCATAAATTGAATGTATTCTGCATTGTCTAAAACTTGACCACCCTTTACCCGGATTATGGCCGTGTCGTTAATAGTAGGGTTTAGACTCGGTTGATACAGGTCAAGTACAGCCTCGGTAAACCGATTATACTGGTCGTTTTCTTTAATAACCTCTCGGTAGTAATATCGATCCGTTCGCCCACCAATATCGTAATTATTTTCTATCGAAATAATTGCTCGCCTAATATATTCTTCCGCTGTAAGTGGGGTAATAATTACTGCATTTAGTTCAAATAATTTAGAAGAAAGTTCAATCCAAAATGGACGTAGTTTAGGAATTAAATGAACGTTGTGTTTTTTTGAATTATATCCAATAAGACTGAATTCTAAACTATCTCCTTGCGCTGTGTCAATTTCAATTACGAAACGACCCAAATCGTTTGTTAGAGTCCCTTTTGATGTGCCTTTTAGCCAAACATTAGCAAAAGGTATTGGCTCTTGCGTTAGACTATCGACTAATGTTCCCTCAATTTTTAATTGACCCGATAATAGGGCGGGAATCAGAATAAGAAATAATGTGAGGATGTTTAGTAATCGCATTATTTGAATTTAGCAATATTCAACCCAGTTTTTAACGATTTCCTTGCCGTATTCGGTAAGAATAGACTCAGGATGGAATTGAATTCCGCGAATGTTTTGCGTTTTGTGTCGAATAGCTAAGGGTCTATTTTCTCCATCAACGGCAAGAATTTCTAGAAAGCTGCTTTTTGTAAAGCTAGAGTTTAAAGACCAGCTGTGGTAGCGGGCAACGTTAAAGGATTTGGGTAGGTTTTCAAACATCGGGTCATCAATTAGGCGGTTCATTTTGGTAGATTTTCCATGTAGAACCTGCTCTAAATTAATTATTGTTTCTCCGTAAAACCCACCTATAGCTTGATGACCAAGACACACACCTAAAATTTGTTTAATGCCAGAAAACTGTGTAATTATTCGGTTTAGGTTTAAGGTTTCGTTAGGTAGTCCAGGACCGGGAGAGAGTACAATTTTATCACAGTCAAGTAGTTTATTCCAAAGCTCATTTGAATCATTTCTTACCACATCAACATCATTGCAATACAAGTCGAAGTAGTGTTTCAAATTATAGGTAAAAGAGTCGTAATTATCTACGATTAAAATTTTCACAAATGCTGTTTTTAAACCACCCCAATATTATTAAGAAAAAGGTATTAGTAAAACCCTTGAAAGTCAATAATAAAAGGCGACTATAACGATAAATTTGAGAGATTGGCAAAGATATATCATTGAAACATAGAGCAAAGAAATATTGGTTATTGTCCTCCTTATTGGTGGTACTGATTGTGGGTGCAATATATCCTGTGCGTCATGCTGTGAATAACTATGCTGATCAGGTGGTACGTTTAAACCTGAACGAGCTTCTGGATAAATCTTCCAAAGAAAAATACATTCTAGATTACGACAAACTAAGGTTTAACATCTTTACTCAGCGCATAAGCTTGAGTAATTTTAGAATTTACCCCGCCGATTCTTTGAGATTTCGGGGAGAAGTTAACCCGTCGACCGCACCTTTTTATTCTCTTAATGTCAAAAGTGTTGATTTGCAATTGGAGCAGGAGTGGGAAATATTCTTAAATAAAAAATTACTCATTGAGGAACTGAAAATTGTATCACCTAAGGTGGTGATTCATCAAAACCAAACGAATACTCAGAAAATCAAATTCGCTAAAATTTCGGGAGATATTTATAAAATTGTGACCCAATACTTAAGCCTTCTTAAGCTCAAATCCTTTAATGTTCAAAATGCCACGATAAAATACTCGATTACACAAGGTGCTAATATTCAGAGATTTAATTTTGAACCGATTTCATTTAAGCTTAGAAATTTTAGAGTAAAAGAAGGAGGCCAAGAGAAGAATAAAATCTTTTTTACTGATGATTTCGAACTAAACTCGGGTAAGCAAAGGTTCATTTTACCCGATAGTTCTCACGCTGTGTCATTCGACCGGTTTAAAATTACAACCCTTAAAAATCAAATAGAATTTTACAACTTAAGGATAACATCTCTATTACCAGACACCACCTCTAGAAACCACCTTACTCTTTTTGTTCCCGCACTAAAACTCAATAGTGTCGACTTTGAAAGAGCGTATTTAAAAAATGAATATTTAGTAAAAAACCTAAAAATTGAGCGGCCAGCAATAATATTTGTCTTGAATAAACCGCAAACAAAAAATTCTCCAGAACAAATTGATGAACTAAAAAAGTGGTTAGAATTGATAGAGGTAAACTCTACAGTGATTACACGAGGAAATATATCGGTAAACGACAATCGTGGAAATAACAAAAAAACCTACTTGGTAAATGGTTTTTCACTTAAGGTAGAGGGAGCCCATGTAGACACTAACATTTTGGACCAAGTTCTGTTAGCTGATTTGCAGAAAAATTATCGACTTTCAATTCAAGAGCTCAAACATCAAATTCCTGAGGAAGAGCTTTTGATTAAGGTAAATGATATTGCATATTCGAGTATCACGCAACTATTTAAATGCAACGAAATAGATATAAGCCCAAACGAGTACACATTGAAGAAGAAAATGCTAAATCCAAAGCAACCCTATCACTTAGAACATTTGCAGCTGGATGGTGTTTCGATTAGCGGCTTAGACCTAAATAAACTGTCAGAAGGTAGAAAAACGATTTTGGGTAGTGTTGTGTTAAAGCAGCCACTGCTAGAACTGTCATATGATACGGCGCAAATGAATAAACCCGATGGCTTAGCAATAGCAAAGAACAGCCTACCATACGAATTAGATTCGCTTTCAACAACAGTTTTGAAAATTGTAAATGGAACAGTTAGCGTAGTCAATTCTAGAGATGAAAACACGAGGTACGGGACATTCAATAAAACCAATTTATCGGTTATTAACCTGAGCTGGAAAGAATTGAATAATAAGGAAACAATTGCACAATCACTGATCAGTAAAACAACTATTGAAAGCGGAGAGAGTGTTTTTATAAACCCAAAATCCAAAGACAGGATTTCATGGAAACAATTTAGTGCAAACCCAACTTCTAGAACTTTTTTAATCGCAGGGCTAAGACTGAACCCTGTATCGAACAGGTCTAGTAATTTGAATTTAGAATTGCTTAAAATGAAAGGATTAGATTACGATGAATTCTTGTTAAATAGAGTTTTGATTGCAAAAAGTTTAGAGGTAAAAGGCTTGGATCTTAATCTAATCGAACAACAACAAAACACTCAAAAACTACAGCTTAATGCTGCCCATTTTGAAAACCTTAGCATTACGAATTTAAATGTTAAAAGAAGAAATGGAGATACTGTAAACCTGCGTTTACAAGGGTTTGAACTTATTGGAACTAATGTTAACATAGATCAGGATACAGACTCGAACTTGAATTCAATTTCCTATGCGACATTAACAGCATCCATAGATGGGTTGATGGCTTTAAATAAAATAGGAAAAAGCACTACCACGACAGAGGAAATCAAGTTTAACAGCATCGATTCTATTCTTGAAATATCTAATCTAAGAAAAGACCCAATAATTGAAAACACTAAAAAGAGCGATGCCGTTTTCCAGCAAAGAATAGCTAACATTTATGTTACAGGGTTTAATCCAAACAATAAAAATCTTGGAGAAGGTTTCTCCGCTCGGCACATTGAGATTTGTAGCCCAATTACTAATTATAGCTTCTTTACTTCGACGACTAATAAAGCAGAAAAGAACAAATCAGGCATAGATATGATTCAGCTTCAGAGTTGGTTTTTTGACTCAACAAAAATAAGTGAGCTAACATATCAGACACTTGCTGTGGATAATGGTAGTCTAAATTTAGTATGGAAAGATAAGCCTGGAGAAAATGTAGAAGAACGATTAGAGGTAAATCAATATACAGTGCATTCAAAAGAATTTAACTTTAGCGAACCGACTAAAAACAGCGACAGCAGACTTTATTATGCAAAAGATCATACAATTAGACTGTTCAATGTAAAGCGACAATTTGCGGATTCTTTAAATAGCCTTAAAATTGACCAGGTTGAATATTCTACGGGGAATAAAAACACAAAATTTCACGGAATTTCAGGAAGTTTTATGGTCAAAGAAAATGGCGTTAAAAAGCTATTTGTGGAAGGCAAGATAGATTTAGCTGAGTTTGATGGGTTAAAGCCGATTCAAATCGCAAATGAAAAAGCAATTGACTTGAAAGGAATTTATGCAGTAAATCCACGACTTGAATTTACTCAGTTTCATGATAACATAGATAAAGTAAGTCGAGAGTTGACCTTGCATAAAAATGGGGGTGATAGTGCAGCAATATCTAAAACACTTCTGAAATCCTTAAAGATTAAAAACGGATTCATAAAATGGGACTTTAACGACACATCGTCTAAGCCTCTTGTGATTAACCACTTGAATGTTGAAGGAAAGGGGTTTGAATATCCCAACCCAGACTCAAGTCAAAGAATTCCTCAAATCATTGATCTTGCATTCAGTTTTGGCGATTTTGAATATGATGTAATGAAGAATTTCTACACTATTAGTTTTGATTCTGTCAATTACGACTCGAAGACGGAGGAGTTGAATTTTCAAAAAATAAAGCTTGACCCTAAATATGGAATATTCGAATTTGGACAGCAGGTAGGGTGGCAAAAGGGTAGGCTTGAAATGTATTTAAGTTCAGTGAATATAAAGGGCCTTAAAGGAAAAAAACTATTGTATGAAAACAACTTAAGTATTTCCCTCTTAGATATTGACAGCCTCTGGGTTAGAAGCTTTAAAGACAAACGGTTACCCGAAAAGCTGCGATATATTCCTATGCCCCAAGAGCGTTTGGATAACCTGAATATGGGATTAAACATTAAACGAGTTGTGCTAAGAAAAGGTAATGTAACTCACATTCAAATTGCAAAGAATGGTGTTGTTCCAGGTAAAATATACTTTTCAGATTTAAGCGCTAGGGCTTCAAACATAACCAACGGTTATGGTGACCAGAAAGAGGCTAAAACGACCCGAGTAACGGCCTTAGGAAAGCTAATGGGAGAGGGACAAATGAGTGCTACGTTTGAGTTCAACAACAAGGAACCAAATCAGTACTTTGAGGGACACGCAAGCTTGGGAGAATTCGATGCTCGAACCTTGAATAATTACCTTACCCACACTGCGTTTGTCGGGGTAAAAAGTGGAAGTGTTCTTGATGCTGGAATTGATTTTAAAGCTTATAATGACTTTGGAACTGGAGACATGAAGTTGCTTTACAATGATCTACACGTTACCTTTTTAAATAAAAATGATACCATGCGGAAGGGGCTTGGAATGGTAATGAAAGGTTTCATTGCTAATCGTGTAGTTTATACTAAAAACCCGCACTTTTTTATCACCAAGAAGGGCTTGATTTATACCCAAAGAGATACAACAAAGGAGATTTTTCACTATTGGAGTAAGCTCGCTATGAGCGGCGTAGCTAGCAGTACAGGTGTGAAAAGCAATAAAAAAGAACTCAAAAAGGTAAGAAAAGAAGCATTAAGGAGAGAGAAGGCTATACTTAGAGATGAGGATGAATTATTAGAAGGAAGCTCGGGTCAGCCTTATGGAGGAAAGGACGATTAAGCCATATTAAGTGCCATTTGCTTTAGCACTCTGTTAGTTGTTTCAATATCTGAGTCGCTTATTTCTTTTAAACCCTCTTCGCGAATTTCCACAACGACATTTTTAGCCTCCTTTACATAAGCCTTCCCTTTAGAGGTAAGTACCAATGAACTTTTTCGCTTATCATTTTCATTGGGAACTCTTCTCACCAATTTTTTGCCATGTAATAAGTCTAAAATTCTAGTAATACTTGCGGTATCTTTATTAACAGCTGTTGCTAACTCTACTTGAGTTTGTTGATCTTCCTCATGAATTCGAAGTAGGATTACCCATTGATCGATGGTAATATCATACCCCTCTTCCTTTAGCCGTTTTAATGAGTACTTTTTTGAAATTCTAATGGTCTTATCCATCAGAAAGTAAATAATAGAATCTAGCTTTTCGTTTTTCATTGACACATCAACTTATAACGCAATAATAGAATGAAAAATAGAATAATCTTTCATTAAAATATAGGTTATTCTAATACCACCTGTTTCAAAACAGCATCAGTTCCTGATTGAATTTTGACCAAATAAACACCAGAACGAAATAATTCAAATGTAAATTCAATCTCCTCAATTGCCGAATATTCTTCATGAATAATTTCCGCGCCCATAACGTCAAAAACAGTAATAAAATAGGTATCTAAACTAGGAAGTTGAATATGAAAGGCTCCTTTAGATGGATTGGGGTAAATTACAGTACTGTTCAAGTTTGCGGCCTTTTGAACACTGTTGGGGTTTTCCACGCTAAGCTCTTCTTCTGTTTTTGTTGCACAATTTTCATCACTTGTAACTTGCAATTCAGCATTGTATAATCCTACTGCGGCATACGAATGAGTGGGAGTCTTTGATTTTGAAGAGTTTCCATCTCCAAAATCCCAGGCATAGTTTAACCAAGAAGTGTCCATTGGCATAAACGAAACATCCAAACCATTAACAATGCTAGTGGAAAAGCTAGAAATGGGATCGGGGTTTATTTTTACTAAGGCTGATGCAGAATCATTGCATCCGTTATTTCCATTTATACGAAGATTGACTTTATAAAACCCAGTGTCTATGTAGCTATGAAATGTTTGTTCTTGAACAGATGATGACCCATCTCCAAAATTCCACATTCTTGTAAATCCAGAAGTAGACATAGCAGTATTATCATTGAACGGAAAACGATTGTCGATCAAACACTGAATGGCAGGAAATCCCGCCATTAGAGCTACTGGTTTTTCTTTTGGAGTTAAGTTTAAAATATCAGATGTGTCGGTACAAAAACTATCGCGCACAACAACAAAGAACTCAAGAGAGTTAAATCGATTAAATATCTTTTGGTTAAAAAGTGTGTCACCCTGAACTTGCAACAATGTATTATTTCTAAACCAAGAATATCTTGCGTTGGGAGCACCGGAGCTATCAATTAATTGTAAAACCGCGTTTCCTGTTTCGCAAAGGTTACTTTTTAAGGAATCTATAATCAGGTTGGAATATGGAGAAAAACGAACTAAAACGGTGTCGTAAAAAACGAATTTATCGTTTACCGTAAATGAAATAATTTTGTGTCCGCCCCACTTATAACTAGTTTGTTGATCGTATAGCGACTCACTATACCTTGGGCTTGCACCTGAACCAAAGTCCCATTTTACAGTATTTATTTTTCCAAAAGAGTTATGACTTATTTGAATGGTCTCATTAGGGCAAAGTACCTTGCTTGAAGTAACAATGTTAACTAATGGCTTCTCAAATAGAATCCCATAATCTCGACTTTCTCCATGGGTTAGGTTTCCACAGCTAGAACTTAAAGCTTGTCGATCGCTAACGACTCTCATTATTAGTTTTTGATTCAATAAAACAGAGGATGGTGCGCTATAGTTAAAGGAATGTTGGCCAATTTTTGCAGCACCATTGTAGATACGCTCACCTGCATCTGCGAAACTTCCATTGTTGTTATAATCAATATAAACTTGAGAAAACTCAGACATTGTGCCTCCCACTTGAATAGTAAACAGGTAATTGCTGTCAGGTTCAAAAAAGAAAATGTCTCCACAGCTCGCGTTGGTATTGCTAGATATTCCATCGTATCCTAAAGCATTAAATTCTTGACTGTCAGCTTTTACTTTAAAAAGGCCACTTCCCGTCCTGCTTGTTGAAGCAGTATTAGTAACACACGTAGGTGATAATTGAGGCCCAGCAAATAGTAAGTTTCTGATTTCAGCAGTGTCTTTACCAAAAAAATTGGAGACCACTAACGAAGTATGATAGTATCCACCGGCAAGTAAAACAACAGAAATTTCGTTACTATTTGATAAGCTTGCATTTACAAACTGAAATGTACTTGGCTTAATACTCCACTCATATGCACTAGCATTTTTTGATAGAGCTGAACTAAGGCGAATAGTGTCACCGATACAATAATTTCCCTGATCACCGGATATTTCGGCTTTTGCAAATCTATTATCGACATTAAACATTGGTGCAGACCACAAGCCACGCCCGTATGTTGCAGCACGAATTTTTGATTTTGACGGAGCATTTTTGTTGTAAGCTATTTCGAGTTCTGTAACAGAAACGTCTCCCGGAAGAGTTTGAGAATAATCCACCCAATTTGATAAAGTAGAATCGATATAATAAACTCCAGGAGTTCCACCTACGTATAACCCCCCAGGACTGTATTCATCATAAACGATTGTTCTTTTTGGTGAATTTGGAAGATTTAAAGTTATGTCAGTCCATGAGCCCCCCTTATTTGTGGACACATAAACTTTACTACCACCTGTAATGTAAAGCACATCTTCCCTAACAGGATGAGCCTCCATATCTGTTGGGTTTATTCCAGCTGGTTTTAGTGAGGTTAGATTTGTCCAAGTTGGTGTTGCGTCTTTGCAATTATCTGAACGATAAAGCCCGCCATCGGAACGAAGAATGTAAAGAATATTTGGGTTTGCTGGACTTTGTTCTAAAACACGATAAGTTGAGTTTGGTGCTCCTGCTATGTTTCCAGTAATGTTTTTCCACTGCACATTTCCCGCTCTCACATTTGTTGTTCTAAAAACATTGATATATCCTGCGAACATGTATTTTGGATCGGCTTCACCTAATATAAAAGGAGAGACCCAGGCACCTTGTTCGCTAATACTATTTGTTATACTTCCAAAGTTTCTTCCTCCATTAGAACTTCGTCTAATTGCACCATAATACAATTCGCCATATACATAAGAAGTGTTGATTGGGTCAAAGGCGCACTCCATTCCGTCTCCACCAATTTCAGTTGTCCAACTGTTGTTTCCCCTATATATAGCGGTGCCATTGTCTTGATAACCACAGATTACCTCGTCTTCGTTGAATTTATTTTGGCCTAATTTGTAGATTTCAGAAATGGGTAACCCACTTGAAACATTTGACCAACTGCTACCTCGGTTTGCGGTATAATATACCCCGCCATCGTTACCAACAAACATATAATTACCACTTTGACTAAACTCTAACACATGCTGATCTGCATGCACTGCACCTAGCCAGTGTGCCGCATTTGTCCAATTACTTCCACCATTTGTAGATTTAAAAATATTTACGCCACCCACAAATATTTCTTCAGCATTATTTGGGTTTGCGGTAATATCTAAATTATACCATGCTTGGCCTCCATTTCCATTTCCGTTAATATCATAATCCATGATATTAGGCGTAGTTGAGCGTGTAGTAAATGTTTTTCCATAGTCTGTCGAACGACATAGGCCAGAAAATATTCGGTTAGAGGTTTGTATAAAATAGACGTAATTCGGCTTGTCTGCACTTACTGCAATTGCACCCCTGCTTCCGCTGATTATACCAGTTGAACGGGTCCAGTTTTCTCCACCATCATGAGAATACCACATAGTTCCCCCAGAAGCCGCATACATCTTGCTAAAGTCATAAGGAGAGGCCTCTATATCTTTATAACCAGAACCAGAACCTTTTCGGGTCCAGGAAATCGCCCCATTAGTTGACTTATAAATCCCGTTGCTTGTAGCGGATAGAATGGTATCAGGATGGATAGGGTCAATAATCATTTTTCCTACAATTACATTCCCCATTCCAGTATTACTCAATTTCCAACTTAAACCAGCATCTATTGATTTTAAAACACCAATTTGTGTTCTA
>Ga0307998_1000723_pt1 | contig 18437 bp, 18 predicted proteins | sample Davwhametageno37_FD_203147 | JGI IMG/M metagenome (GOLD analysis project Ga0307998, IMG submission 203147) | Marine microbial communities from Davis Island wharf, Antarctic Ocean - #37 | ecosystem: Environmental > Aquatic > Marine > Unclassified | place: Antarctic Ocean: Davis Island wharf... | reverse complement strand
TATCAAAATCATCATTCACCACTCCATTAAAACGAGTTGTTATCGTAATTGGATTGTCTTTCTTTATTGAATTAATGAGCTATTTGGTAAGACTTTAATCTTCCTCAGGCATTTCATAAAAAGAGAAACTAAGGTTTCCGTAGTTTCTTGTTTCTACAAAATACTCATTGTCTACAGGTACAATGTGTTTGTGGTGTTCGTATATCAACATTCCTCCAGGGAGTAATAATTCTTTTTCAAAAATTAGGTTTGGGATTTCAAATCCAGTTTCCATATTGTATGGAGGGTCGGCAAAAATCATGTTGAACTTTCGGGTACATGTTTTTAAATATTTAAAAACATCTAACTGTATTGTGTGAATGTAATCTCCAAGTTCTAAGTCTTCCACCATTTTATTAATGAACCTAACGTGAATTCTATCTTTTTCTACCACAGTAATGTCTTCTGCTCCTCTAGAGGCAAACTCCAGAGAGATACTTCCGATTCCTGCAAATAAATCAAGCACAACTAAATCATCAATATGATAATTGTTGTTTAGTATGTTGAATAAAGCTTCTTTGGCAAAATCCGTAGTAGGACGAGCTGTTATGCTTTTTGGTGCTTTGAATCTTTTTGATTTAAATTTCCCTCCTATTATACGCATTGAAATTGTTTGTGAAGTGTGTAATATTGATGAGTAGAAAGAACATTAGCTTGGCTTGTTTCTATCTCATTAAAGATAGTATTTTCTTCTGGAAGAAACTGTCTCCAAAAGGATAGAATGTCTCCCTCTTTTTTCACATTACCAGAAATACTGATTCGTTCTTTTTGTAAATCAAGTCCAAGTTTTTCTGCAACTAGTCCCAAATAATACATCCCTTCTTCTGGACTTTCGAATCGATACTGGTTGTAAAATACTAATTTATTCTCCTTTATTTCAGTGATTTGAAACGAACTAGAGTCATTAAAGTTTACATGCAACCCATTTGATAAAGACTGAATAAGAACAGTAGCCTGATGCATGAATTGTACTTGAGGAAACTGCTTGGTAATTATCTGAAGATTCTCTTTAGAAATTCCAAAACCAACAATTAGTTCTTTGTTTTCTATTTCGGTAAAATAAGGAGCTGTGTCCTCTTTTAAACCAACATTAAAATCTAATAAAGTAGGTAGTTCACTCTCACTAAAAATTGCTCTAGGAATAAGTGAAAACAAGTCATTTACAATAGCACAGCTAACCGAATTAGGGTTTGCGATACTTACTATTTCACTTTTATTGAAAGCATCTGTAAGATTGCTAGTTAAGTGAATAGTTTGACGAGCTGTTGTACTATTAGTTTGCTTATCAGTTAACAATAAATGCAACTCATTAGCGCTAAGCTCTAGCGATAAATGAAAGTTGGAGTAATTAGTTACTTCATCTTGTTGCATGTCGTAAAAAACTACCATGATAGTGAAGTGCTAAATTAATTTTTACCTTGAGTTTCTACTCAGGGATTATTTCCAGTTAGATTTAGTATTTACCTCAATTAAACTCCCAATTTGGAAAGTATCTTTGATATTGGCAGGATCTTGAGGTCCGTAAGGTGGTATAGCTTGGAATAATACATTAAATGCAGAATCAGCTGCAACAGCTTTCACTGTAAAGTCTTTAGTTGTATTATCAAGTTGTCTCATTTGATTTAGTTTGTCTAATTCAAAATCATACAGTCTTTTGTCATCTTTTTCTTTACTAAAGGTGTAATCGGCAACAGGAACCATTTTATAAATTCTTGTAATTAATCCTAATTTGATAGCTTCTTCTTCAGAGATAACTGCTTCAGGATATTTGTAACCTAATTGTCTTCCTTCAGCAACAGTCATTCTTCTTGATGGAATATCTCCAATTGCTTTGTCCAACACTTTAATCGAATCAGATTTAGCAAAAGTTGTTAATTCCTCAAAAGATGTAGCAAGTTTTCTGTTTTTTCTTTCGTAAGCATCTTGTAATTTTTGAATATCACTCAATCCTTGTTTCGCTAAATTTTCTGACTCTTCAATTTTTCTTAGTTGAATTACAGTGTTTTGAACTGTACTAATGTTTAGATAGATAAAAATTACTGCTCCAAGTAAAAATATTAAAGAAGAAATTAAAGTAATTGCTTTTCCAATTTTTTTCTCCATAATGAAATACAAAGAAATAGCTCCTAAGAAAAGTAAGATGATAGCTGCAAAAGTAAAGTTGCTACTTTGAGCAAGGTTAGCTTGCGAACCTCCTTTGGACATCCCAACTATTAAAAAGGTTATACCTGCTATAATAAGCAAAATCGAGAAAAGATATTTTCTTACGAATAACCAAAATTTTTCAAAATAATCCATAGAGTTTTATGTTTAGTGATTTTCTAACCTGAACAAAATTAAAAATTTTTTTCATTGAACAAATTAAATTTAGACATATTATCCTTTATTCGTCTATTATTTAATAATTAAATTATTTTGGGGTAATTTAGGACAGTAAACGGGAAAATAATTATGAAAATAGACCAATTTAAGGAACTGATTAGCCAAAAGTTTTCTTACCCATTTACCAAAGACCAAGAACAGTTACTTGCTAGCCTCCATAAATTTTTGGAATCCACTACGGACAAAAAGTTATTTGTGATGAATGGGTACGCAGGAACAGGGAAAACTTCCTTGGTTTCGGCACTGACCCAAATTTTAGGAAAATTCAATTATAAAACTGTGCTTTTAGCTCCCACAGGTAGAGCTGCTAAAGTTATTTCTGGTTACTCCAAAAGAAGAGCTTTCACGATTCATAAAATGATTTACATCTACAAGCATGTGAACGGAAGAAGTATGTTTGTGTTAAAGAAAAACACACTAACCAACACTTTGTTTATTGTGGATGAGGCTTCAATGATTGGCGATAACTCCTACATGGATAAAAAATCATTGTTAGATGATTTGATGGAATACGTGTACGAAGGAAAAAAATGCAGTGTTATTTTTGTTGGTGATACAGCTCAGCTTCCTCCTGTTGGCGAAGAAATGAGTAGAGCTTTGGATCCAAAATTTTTGGAGTCTACTTTTTATGCCGAAGTGTTTCATTACCGATTAACGGAAGTTGTGAGGCAAACCAAAGAGTCTGGTATTTTGTTCAATGCCACCAAAATTCGAAATAAAATTACCGAGAAGGAATTACTTCCTTTGGTTTCTAACCAGCAGTTTAGTGATGTGGTGCGAGTTGTTGGTAATGATTTACAAGATGAACTAGAAAGTTCCTATTCGGGAAAAGGAGTGGAGAATTGCATTGTGTTGTGCCGAAGTAATAAAAGAGCTAATATGTTCAATCAGCATATTAGAGCAAGGATATTATATAAAGAAGAAGAAATTGACGCAGGAGATTTAATGATGGTGGTGAAAAACAATTACCATTGGTTATCCGATAAATCAAAAGCAGGTTTTATTGCCAATGGAGATATTATTGAACTCCTACGAATTACAAGAACCGAAGAATTGTACGGATTTAAATTTGCCACAGCCGAAGTTCAGCTAATTGATTACCCAGACGAAGAGCCTTTTGAAGTAAAACTAATGTTGGATGCAATTATGGTAGAATCGACTAGTTTGCCAAGAGAAGAGCTCAAAAAGTTGTTTTACGCCATTGACGAAGAATATTTAGAAGAGTTTCCAGGTCGTAAAGAACGAATGGAAAAGGTATTGAAGGATCCTTACTTTAATGCGTTACAAGTTAAGTTTTCGTATGCCGTAACTTGCCATAAATCTCAAGGTGGACAATGGGACACAGTTTTTATCGACCAAGGTTATTTAACCAAAGAAATGGTAAATGTAGAATACTTAAGATGGTTGTACACAGCTTTTACAAGAGCTCAATCTAAATTGTATTTGGCTAATTTTAATGACATGTTTTTTGAGGAGGAAGTGATTACTTCTTAAGTATTAATTTTTGTGTAGCAATCTCATAGTCTGTTTCAATGGTTAGGAAATAGATACCTCCATTTGCAATTTCTTCAATTCGTTTTTCTAATGTATGTTCTCCTTTTTCCAAGCTTTTAAAATTACTTATTTCAATAATTTTTCCATTCAAGTCTGTCAGTTTTAATTTTACACTTGAGCGTTTTGTTAAGTTAAATGTCACTTTAAAGTCCCCTTTGTTTGGGTTAGGAAATACTTTTAGTTTTAAATTGCTTACACTGTGAGAGTTTAATTCGTGGACTCCGTAAGTTTGTCCTTTGATTAAGTAAACTTCAAAAATTTGGCTACTTGCTGAACTTTGAGTGCCAGTATTCGTAAAAAAAATATTGGCTCCAGTGCTACTAATTCCTCCGTAAATATATCCCACAAGTGTAGAATCTTGGGATAAACTATCTATTTTTATTACTCCATTATGATATCTGGGTATATTAAGATTTGGTATAAACTCTGAGCCAGCTCCAAGTAGTGAAGGCATTTCAATAGGTAGTTTGTATTCAGCCATTATACCATTAGCATCTCTTGAAACCCTTGCAATTGTTTTTACAAAAGGCACATTGTTATCTTGAACCAAGGTTCCAGCATTATCGTAATATTGAGCAATTCCTCCAAAAAAAACAGTGTTCATTTCGTTATAATAACTTGAGTATATTGGGAAATTTGCACAATGATAATGGTTGTAATATTGACTGAAAGAGTTGTTTGCATTGTAACCAGAGCTATCAATATTTACACAGTTTAAAAATGGAAGATTAGCATTTTTTTGGAATACTCCTGAAAATGCAGTTAAGCCTTCTTCTCCGTTTGGCATTATTTGGGGAGTTACATTATAATCTCTTCTGTGAAGTTCAACAGTATCAGTAATAGCAGCAAAATGATTTATATTGATTGCAGTTCCATTATCCGATAATGTAAATTTTCTTATTTGGTTGGTGTATTCTTGTGTGAATCCTGGTCCATGTGTTGGTCCCATAGGGTTATATCTACCAATAAATTTTTGACCACCAACTAAATAGTAAGTACTGTAGATTTTTTCTAATCTGCCACCAGTTACTTGAAATTTATTGTCTGTAATTTGTCTAAAATTCGAAATGAAACTAGTTCCGTTTATTACAGCATTAATTGTTGATGGAACATCAATTGCTGTTAAGTTTGGGAACGTAGTATGGTCATTTAGAGTTCCGCTATATCCGTATCCTCCTAGAATATATAAATAGTTTTCTTCTTGAAAAAACTGTGCATTTGTTGATTTAATTTGTTCTTGAATAGCTGTTGGTAAAGAAGAAATAGAAGCTGTCCATCTTTGTTTAGTGACTGGGTCCACTACAATTAATTGAGTATTATGTCCAGCAACATCAAAAGCGGCAAAGGGTTGTCTTTGGTGTAATCCGTCTAATCTTCCTCCAAGTATTAACCATTTTCCGTTATGTTGACCAAAAGCAAAAGATTGCAATCCTCCTAAGTTGGGAACATTAATAGGTTCTACAGCAATGCTAAATGGTGAGTTTTGACCAAAGGATAATGAGCCGAATATAAATAACGAGATGCTAGCTAACTTTAATTTTTTAAAATTCATTGGATGTTTTTTGTTAAAGATAATATCTCATTCTAAATTTTGATGTAACAAATGTTACCGGTTTAGATTATTGGTGTTAGCTTAAATACTCAGTAACATTTTTCTTAATCCTGTTCACCAAATCAGAGTTATCTGCTTTCACAAAGGTCTCTCCCGTAATCTTTTCGTATAGCTCTGTGTATCTTTCTGTTACAGTATTTACAAATGAATCAGGAATGTGAGGAATAGTTTGTCCTTCCAATCCTTGAAATCCATTTTCTATTAACCATTCACGAACAAACTCTTTAGATAATTGCTTTTGTTGTTCGTCTTTATCTTGCCTTTCTTGGTAGCCCTCTGCATAAAAGAAACGCGAAGAATCAGGAGTGTGAATTTCATCAATTAGGTAAATTGTTCCATCCGCTTTTCCAAATTCATATTTAGTATCTACTAAAATTAAATCTTGCTTAGCCGCAATTTCAGTTCCTCTTTGGAATAATGCTCTGGTATAGCTTTCTAACTTCTCGTAATCTTCTTTACTCACAATTCCTTGAGCTATTATGTTCTCTCTAGAGATGTCTTCGTCATGGTCTCCGTCTTCTGCTTTAGTTGCAGGAGTAATAATTGGCTCAGGAAATTTATCGTTTTGTTTCATGCCATCAGGCATGGCAACTCCACAGATTATTCTTTTTCCAGCTTTGTATTCTCTCCAGGCGTGCCCAGCTAAGTATCCTCTAATTACCATTTCTACCATAAATGGTTTGCAAAATTTACCAACTGCTACATTTGGATCTGGAGTTGCCTCAAGCCAATTTGGTACAATATCTTTAGTCTCATTTAGGAATTTAGCTGCAATTGCAGTTAATATTTGCCCTTTAAATGGAATTCCTTTTGGTAACACAGCATCAAAAGCTGAGATCCTATCCGAAGCTATTAACACAATTTTCTCGTTATTGATGTTGTACACATCTCTTACTTTTCCTTTGTAAATGGCAGTTTGGCCTGGGAAATTGTAATCAGTTGCAGTTAAAGTAGATTCCATAATTATAAAAAGTAGGTGTAATAAAAAAGCGTCCTTGTTGGAGGACGCTTCAAAAATAAGTATTTAATCTAAGGTGGAGGTTTAATCCAAAAAGATGTTTTTAACTGTTTTCAGAATATTGTTAATACCTAAACAGATTGTTTCCATTTCACCAACTTATCATAGTTTTCTTTTGTGATAAATTGCTTGTCTAAAGCAGTGTCAACTAACACGTCAAAATCACAAAGAGAATAATAAGAACAAACATCCTTAAAGTTGTCTTCGGCTTTTTTGAAGCCGTAATCCATTATTGAAATAACACCTTTAACTTGGTTTCCGTTTTCTTTCACTGCGTTTACAGCTTTTATAGAACTTCCTCCAGTTGATATTAAATCTTCAATTAGTACAACAGTTCTCCCTTTTTCCATCACTCCTTCAATCATGTTTTGTAATCCATGACCTTTTGCTTGAGAACGAACATATGCAAATGGCATATCTAATTCTTGAGCAACTAAAGCTCCGTGTGCAATACCTCCTGTAGCTACTCCTGCAATAATATCAGGTTTTCCGTAAGCCTCTATAGTTAGTTCAGCTAGTTGCTGTCTAATATAGGTTCTAACTACTGGGTAAGATAGAATAGTTCGGTTGTCGCAATATATAGGCGACTTAATTCCAGAAGCCCACGTGAATGGCTCTTCTACATTTAATTTAATAGCTTTTATTTGTAATAAATATTCTGCTACCTTTGAGGCTGTATTTTTGTCTAAAATCATAATAAGTCGCAAATGTATAAAGTTTTTATAAATGAAAGGGTATTTTTCTTATGTTTCGGTCTAAAAAAGTCGTTTTTTGATAAAAAATTTTCTTTTACAACATGTTACACTCTCCAAGAGTTTGATTTAATTCTTAATTCTAACGAAAAAGAAGTGGCTAATATTGTCAATTTTCCTACGTTAAAAGTGCTCAATAAACTTCTCGAAAAACGATTTCGAATTGTAGAAGCTGGAGGAGGACTTGTTGTGAATGAAAAAGATGAAGTTTTATTTATTTTCAGAAAAGGAAAATGGGATATACCTAAAGGAAAATTGGAGAAGAGAGAAAAAATTAAACACGGAGCTATTCGCGAAGTTGAAGAAGAGTGTGGAATAACTGATCCTAAAATAAGAGAAGACCTAATAACTACTTTCCATAAATTCAGAAACAAAGGAAAAGATTGTATCAAAAAAACATATTGGTACATTATGGATTATGATAAAGATGAAGAGCTTATTCCTCAAACTGAAGAGAGTATCACAAAAGTGAAATGGATTCACCCAGATAAGTTCGATAAAGTATTTAAAAATACTTTCCCCTCTATTAAAGATGTACTCGAAGCCTATTTATTAAGAATAAAATAAAAAAAGCCTGAAAGAAAATTCTTTCAGGCTTTTTTTATTTTAAATATTTGTGACTAGCGTCTTCTTCCATTTCCTCTTCTTGGAGGGTTAGCTGGACCTTGAGTTGATACAAAATTCATCAATTTTCTTTGGTTACTTGTGAAAGTAATTTGGTCTCTAACTAAAAAGTAGTTTTGCTTATCTACAGTGTTTCTGTAAGCTTCTTGAGCAAATTTCAATTTGTAAGAATCAAAACTCATTAGGCTAACTAGTTCAGCAACTTGTCTTGAATTAAAGTTTCCAGTTCGAGCAGCAAAAGTTAATATTTCTAATTTATCTCTATCAAAACTTTCGTTTTGTACAGAGAATCTAAGTTGCTCAAATGCTCTTTGGTTCATTTCAAACGCTCTTCCTCCATTAGGGTGGTTAGCTCGTTTTGGTCTAATACTATGTACAAACAAGTTTCTTTGAGCCAATTCACTTTTGATAATTGAGTTTCTTGGTACGTTTAGGTTTCCTTCATAGATTAACCTATCCTGAAAATTACGAGGATTTCTTCTTGATCCCTGGAAACTACGTTTGTAAATTCTAATTCCATTTTTCCCAAATCTCAAATTATCTATTCTGATATCATTTTGAGTTTCGTAAACATTCCCATCATCAAATTCTATGATGTATGTTTTAGAAGGGTGTTCCATCACATCAATAAATAATGTGCTTGAGTTGCTAAAAGCTTTTCCGTTTACTAACAGAAAAGTAAGTAGGGCTGTAAGTAATATTTTCGCTTTCATAGCTTTAGATTTATTCCTCAATAAGAGGAGGTTAATATTGGTAATGTAATTTCAATTTTCGTGCCAAAAAACTATTTAGCTCTATGGATTCATATTATAATTACTATCTTTACTATGTAATAAAAAAAGAAAAAATTGTTGCTCAACTACCGCTTATTTAGCAAAATATATATAGCTTTATTTCTACTCATTGTTATTGTTTTAACTGGAGTGGTGGGGTATATGGTTATTGAGGGGATGAGCTTTTTTGATGCTTTTTATATGACTATTATTACGGTTTCTACCGTAGGTTTTAATGAGGTCGGTACACTTTCATCTTATGGTAAATTATTTACTATTGTTCTTATAATTATGAGCTTTGGTACTTTTGCCTATGCTTTGTCGTCCATCTCAAAATATTTACTAGAAGGGGAATATCGAATTTATTTTAAAGATTTTCAAATGAATAAAGAAGTAGAAAAATTAGATAAGCATGTTATTGTATGCGGATACGGAAGAGTAGGAACTCAAGCTGTAAGTGAATTAAAAGCTCACGATAAAGAATATGTAATTATTGAACAAAGTCCAGATTTGTTAGATGTTTTTAGAGCGAATAAAGAACATCTTTTTTTGGAGGGAAATGCAACTTCTGATGATGTGTTACTGAAAGCTCAAATAAAGAATGCCCATTCACTTATAACAACTTTGCCTTCTGATGCTGATAATTTATTTGTGGTGTTATCTGCTAGGGAGTTAAACCCTAATTTAAAGATAATTAGTCGTGCATCTCAAGGTTCATCTGTAAGGAAACTTAAAATTGCAGGAGCTAGTAATGTAATTATGCCCGATTCACTAGGAGGAGCTCACATGGCATCATTGGTAATTACTCCTGATGTAATTGAGTTTTTAGATCACATAACAATTCAGGGACAATCTAAAGTAAATTTGGAGGAAATATCTTTTGATAATATTCCATCCGAATACAAGAACAAAACAATATCGAGTATATCACAAGATTTTAATACGGGATGCAATATTGTTGGGTACAAAACACCAGAAGGAGAATTTATTGTGAATCCTAAGCCAGATGTTTTACTGGTTCCTGGTTCTAAATTATTCGTGTTGGGTAACCCTGATCAAATAGGAGAGATTAATAAAATATTTGGAATAACTCATGGATAAAAAAACCATATTAGTTACTGGTTCTAACGGTTTGTTAGGGCAGAAAATCGTTAATCAATTAAAAGAAAGAGAAGATGTTCATTTGATTGCAACTTCCAAAGGTGAAAACAGAAGGCTGGTTAAAGATTTTAACTACGAATCATTAGATATTACTTCTGAAAAAGAAGTAGAAGAAATTATTGCTAAGCATAATCCAGATGTTGTAATTAATACTGCAGCAATGACTAATGTTGATGCCTGTGAAGATCATCAGGGAGAATGTTGGGACATTAATGTAAACGCAGTAGGTTATCTTTTGCAATCTTCTAAAAAACAGAACTCACATTTTATTCACTTATCTACTGATTTTGTATTTGATGGTGAAAACGGGCCTTATATCGAAACTGATAAGCCAAATCCATTGAGTTATTACGCTAAATCTAAACTAGCATCCGAAGAGTTAATTGAACAAAGTGGATATGAAAAAACTGCTATAGCAAGAACTATTATAGTTTTTGGAACGGGAGATAACCTGAGTAGAGGAAACTTAATTATGTGGGCAAAAGGCGCATTGGAAAAACAATCGCCAATAAATGTAGTTGATGATCAGTATAGAGCTCCAACACTTGCAGAAGACTTAGCTAAAGGTTGTATTGCAATTGCTGATAAAGATGCAAATGGAATTTTTCATCTTTCAGGACCAGAAGCTATGAGTATTCTGGAAATTGTGAAGCGAATTGGTAAACATTATAATTTATCGACTGATTGTCTAACACCAATAAAAACGGCAATACTTAACCAAACTGCTGCACGTCCTTCAAGAACAGGATTTATTATTGATAAAGCGAAACGAGAATTAGGTTACAATCCATTGACACTTGAACAGTCACTGGAATTTCTTGATAATCAAAATTAATATATTTGGGTAGGCTTGCCTATTTTCCTATATTTGAAATTAATCTTAAAAACACCCTATGTTTAATAAAGTTTTAGTGTTAATTTTTACTTTGTTTACTTTTAGTATTTCAAATTCACAATCAACAGCCAATTTTGAATTACAGCACGATTCAATTAACATTGAAAGCAAAAACTCAATATTTGAAGGCAGGGTTTACTCCACTTTTTGGGAAAGTGATGATACGCTTATAGACATATCTTTTGCTTCTAAAAATAAAGAAGAAGTATTTTACAACTTGTTATTAGATAGTATTGCAAAAGACACTGTTTTATTCAGCTTAAAATGGTCAGGTGAAGACTTTAAAGAAGTTTTTATCACCATAAATGGAGAGCAAAGTAAATTTAAAGCTAATAGAGTTTATAAAGTTTATTTTACTGGTTCTGAAAAAATGTTTTTGTTACAAGCCAATAAAATGGGGCTTGATAAGAAAATAGATTTAACTTTTGGTGATGCTACAGGTTGGTTTGTACAAACCATTTTTTATGCGATTCCTTTTTCTGATAAAGTAAAAATTCCTTGGGTACTTATTGTACTAATCTTAGGAGCCCTATATTTTACTTTGTATTTTAAGTTCATCAACTTCAGAGGTTTTTTTACTTCTATAGGAATTGTAAGGGGTAAGTATGATGATTTAGAAGACGGAGGGCATGTAGAATCTTCTGATGTTTTTCCTGATTCTCATGAAGACATACTAGGAGATAATCCAGAAACGATAAGAGTTGAGGGTGAACATGATGGAGAAGTTTCTCACTTCCAGGCTTTAACGGCAGCTTTGTCTGCAACAGTAGGGTTAGGAAATATAGCAGGGGTTGCTGTAGCACTTTCATTAGGTGGTCCTGGAGCAACATTTTGGATGATTGTAGCAGGATTTTTAGGGATGTCATCAAAATTTGTAGAGTGTACACTTGGTGTTAAATACAGAGAAATTGGAGAGGACGGAACAGTGTACGGAGGTCCAATGTATTATTTGAAAAAAGGAATTAAAGGGAACTTCGGAAAAATATTAGCAGTAGTATTTGCAATAATGTGTATTGGAGGTTCTTTTGGTGGAGGTAACATGTTCCAAGTTAATCAAGCTTTCGAAATGGTTCAATCCGTAACAGGAGGAGAGACTAGTTTTTTAGCAGGATATGGAGCGTTATTTGGATTAGTGATGGCGGTTTTAGTAGGAATTGTAATTATTGGTGGAATTAAAAAAATTGCAACTGTAACAGAAAAAATAGTTCCATTTATGGTAGCTGTTTATGTATTAGCTGTTATTGCAGTTCTGGTTATGAAAATAGATTTAGTGCCTAAGGCATTTGGTCAAATATTTACTGGAGCATTTACTTTTGCTGGTGTTTCTGGTGGTTTTGTTGGAATATTGATTCAAGGATTTCAAAGAGCAGCATTCTCTAATGAAGCAGGTATTGGTTCAGCATCTATAGCTCATGCAGCTGTTAAAACTAAACATCCAGCAAGTGAAGGATTAGTTGCTTTACTTGAGCCATTTATTGATACGGTAGTTGTTTGTACAATGACTGCATTAATGTTGATCGTATCTAACATGGATGGAGAAGTAATGGAATATGGAGTAAAGGTGACAAAAGGGGTAGAAGCTACTTCTAAAGCTTTTGAAATGTCTATTTCTTGGTTCCCATGGGTATTAACAATAGCAGTTGTGTTGTTTGCATTTTCATCTATGATATCATGGTCTTACTATGGATTCCAAGCTTGGACATTCTTATTTGGGAAAAGTAAAATGGTAGGGAATGCCTATAAAGTTATTTTCTGTTTATTCGTAATAATTGGAGGAGCAATAAGCTTAGGTTCAGTTATTGATTTTTCTGATGCTATGATATTCGCAATGCTTGTTCCTAATATGATAGGTTTATTCTTTTTAGCTCCTAAAGTGAAAGAAGAACTTAAAAAATATATGGAGAAAATTAAAGCGTCTAAGGCATAAAGAATAAGTAATGATAGGAAAAGATTTTGACTCAATAAACTTCACACTTTTTGGGATGGATTTGGCAGATCCAACAGATTTTATATTCGATATAATTTTAGGAGTCCTCAGTTTAACTTTCGCATACCGTGCGTTTAAATTAAACCACCAAGGGGAATTTTTAGCTGCTTGGCAAAAATTCTTTTTATACTTTGGATTGTCAATTTTCCTAAGTGCCTTCGGTCATTTATTCTATAATTACTTCCATTTTTACGGAAAATTACCTGGTTGGTTTTTTATCCCCTTATCCATTTACTGGATTGAACGAGCAATGATTAGTGCTCATTGGAATCCAAAAATAATCGCTAAAGCAAACAAGATTTATTTGATAAAGTTACTGTTGGTTTTTATTGCGTTTTTAACAGTTTGGATGCTTGTGGATGTAAATGCCAAGCCTCAACTATTATTTCTACCTCTTGCTATCAACACTATCTTAGGATTGTTGATTGGTGCAGGAGTTTTTAGTTACAAGTTTAAAAGTAAAATTTCGCCAAGCTTCAAGTATATTTTTTATGGAATTGTCGCTATTTTTCCTTCTGCATTCGTGTTTTTACTAAAAATAAATCTTCATCCTTACTTTACTAAAAATGATTTTTCACACGTATTGATGATTATTGGGATGAGTTTTTTCTATTACAGCTTTACTAAAGTGATGAAAGAAAAGCATCCGTTTATTAAAGCTAAGTGATCCCCCTATTTTGTTATTAAGATTAGTTTTTACTAACTTAAACCATGAAATTTTTTGATGATTACTTTGTTTTTTCTTCCAAAGAGAAAAAAGGAATCCTGACTTTGGTAATAATTATTCTATTAATGATAATTGCTTACAGGGTAATACCATACGTTTTTAAGCCCGAAATTCAAGATTTTACGGAGGTAAGAGCTCAAATTGAGGCAATGAATTCTGAGATAAAATCAGATAATGATTTTTCGCTTTTTGAATTTAATCCAAACTCTATTTCATTGGATAGTATGCTCCTTTTAGGATTGACAAAGAAACAAGCTTATAATATTATTAACTATCGAAAAAAAGTAGGGAACTTTAAAAAGAAAGAAGAAATTAGAAAGATATTTTCAATATCAGATAGTTTAGCTTCTAAACTAATTCCATTTATTAAACTTGACAATGTAGTTTCAACATCATCTAAACAAAAAGATGTTTCAGAAAAATCTATTTCTCTATTCAGTTTCGACCCTAATACTGCTACTCAAAGTGAATTGAAAAATCTAGGTTTTAGTTCAAAGCAAGCAAAGACATTGAACAATTTTAGAGAAAAGGGTGGGAAGTTTAAATCTAAAGAAGATTTGAAAAAGATATATGGAGTTAGTGATAAACTATATAATAGCATAGAGCCTTATATTAAGTTCCCAGAGAAAAAGGAGAAAGAAGAGGTTTTGGAACCTCTAAAAATAATAGAACTAAACTCAGCAGAGTTTTATGAGATTAAAAAAGCGCTAAATATTACCAGTAAACAAGCAGGGATGGTAATTTCTTATAGAGAAAAAATAGGAGGGTATGTCAGCCTTTCTCAACTTAATGAAGTGTATAGGTTAGAAAATTTTGATTTAAAGAGTGTAGCTAATGTTGAGGTTAATCCACAAAGTATTAGCTTAATAAATATAAACACAGCTACTTTTAAAGAACTTGTAGCTCACCCTTATTTAAGCTTTAGTGACGTGAAAAAAATCGTGAATTATCGCGACATGCATGGAGACTTTGTCGACTTGGAACAAATTCATCAAAATAACTTGATAAACCTTAAACAATATCGTAAAATTGTACAGTATTTAACTCTATAATAAGCGACATTGAATTTATCAGATAAAATAAAGAATACAGTCCGTAATGTTCCTGACTTTCCTAAGGAAGGAATTAACTTTAAAGACATTTCTCCAATTGTAGAAAATCCTACTTTATCCAAAGAGATCATTAAGGAATTTGCTACACAATTAGCTGGTGAAAATATTGACGCAATTGTAGGAGTAGAAAGCAGAGGATTTATTTACGGAATGCCTTTAGCGTTAGAAATGAATATTCCTTTTGTATTGATAAGAAAAGTCGGGAAACTACCTTTTGATACGATACAATATTCGTATGATTTAGAATACGGAAGTGCTACTGTAGAAATGCATGTAGATTCTATAAAACCTAATTGGAACGTATTTGTTCATGATGATTTATTAGCTACTGGTGGAACAGCAATTGCAGCAGCAGAGCTAATTAAGCAACAAGGAGGTAATGTTGCAGGATTTGGTTTTATCATTGAGTTAGGATTTTTGAATGGAACAGAGAGGTTAAAAGACTATAGCAAGAACATAATTAATTTAGCAACCTATTAATATTTAATAAATGGATTTTAGAGAATCAGAAAATCAGAAAATGATTATAGATATGGTGAAAGATTTCGCAGAAAAAGAAATCAGACCCAATGTTATGAAATGGGATGAATCTCAAGAGTTTCCTGTGCCGCTATTTAAAAAACTAGGAGAACTTGGCTTGATGGGAGTTTTTATTCCTGAACAGTACGGAGGATCTGGTATGGATTATCACGAATATATTTCTGTAATTGTTGAGATATCTAAAGTGTGTGGTTCGATAGGATTATCTGTTGCTGCTCACAACTCATTGTGTACAGGGCATATTTATTATAACGCTAACGAAGAGCAAAAGAAAAAATATTTACCAAAATTAGCTACAGCAGAGTGGATTGGAGCTTGGGGACTTACAGAAACTGGTACTGGATCTGATGCTGGAGGAATGAATACGACTGCAGTAAAAGATGGAGACCATTGGATTCTTAATGGTTCTAAAAATTTTATTACTCACGGTAAATCTGGAGATGTTGCTGTTGTAATTGTAAGAACTGGAGAGAAAGGAGATTCTCATGGTATGAGTGCTTTTATTATTGAAAAAGGAACTGAAGGATTTTCTGCAGGTAAAAAAGAAGATAAATTAGGAATGAGAGCTTCGGAAACTACTGAGTTGATTTTCGATAATTGTAGAGTTCACAAAGATCAAATGATTGGTGAGGAAGGGAGTGGATTTATTCAGGCTATGAAAGTGCTAGATGGAGGAAGAATCTCTATTGGAGCATTAGCATTAGGAATTGCAAAAGGAGCTTATGAAGCTGCTTTGCAATATTCAAAAGAAAGAGAGCAATTTGGTAAGCCAATTTGCGAACACCAAGCAATTGCTTTTAAGTTGGCAGATATGGCAACAAAAATTGAAGCAGCTGATTTGTTATTAGCTCAAGCAGCTGATTTAAAGAATAGAGGAGAAAAGTTGGTGACTGAGTCTGCAATGGCAAAGATGTACGCATCTGAAATTGCATGTGAAGTGTGTAATGATGCTGTCCAAATTTACGGAGGGTATGGGTACATTAAAGAGTTTCCTGTAGAGAAATTTTATAGAGATGTAAAGCTTTGTACGATAGGAGAAGGGACAACTCAAATTCAACAATTAGTCATCTCAAGAAATATTACTAAATAGATTGCAACTATTTGTTGCGAATAAAAGATCTATTATTTACATTTGCATCCAAATTTGATAGAAACCATATGTTAAAAATACAAGTAAAAGAAGGGGAAAACATTGAGAGAGCGCTAAAACGTTACAAAAATAAATTCCGAAGTACTCAGGTTATTAGAAAACTTAGAGAGAAAAAGCAGTACATAAAACCAACTGTTGCAAACAGAACGCAAAAGTTAAAAGCTGCTTACATAGACAAAAAATTTAGAGACGAGGATTCATAGATTCCTAGTGTAATAATTTATTAAAGCCATTTTGCTCAGCAAAATGGCTTTTTTATTGGCTTTTTTTATCTTAATTTCGAATTATGAATTATGTGTTCACGGGTCCCGAATCTTCTGGAAAATCAACACTTGCATTGGAAATAGCTAAAGCTACCAATGGAATGTATGTGGCCGAATATGCACGTGAATATATTTCTAATCTTAACAGAGAATATACTCAAGATGATTTATTGATAATAGCAAAAAAGCAATATGCTCTTCAAGAAGAAGCTAAAAAAAGTGAGAATAAAAACAGTTGTTTTGATACCGATTTACTCACTATAAAAATTTGGAGTGAATTTAAATATGGGACTTGCGACCCTTGGATATTAGATAGACTGTACTCAAATTCATTTTATATCCTTTGTAAGCCAGATTTCCCCTGGGAATTTGATGAACAAAGAGAAAATCCAAACGACAGGGAGGAGCTATTTAAGTTATACGAAAGTGAGTTGCAGAAATATAACTTTCCCTATAAAATTGCATCTGGAACTTTGGAGGAAAGAATAAAAGAGCTGACTCGAAAGCGAACTTTATAAATTTAATTTTGAAGTTTAAACTCCATTATTTTCTCAATACATTTCTGTCCATCAATAGCAGCAGAAACAATTCCTCCAGCATAACCAGCACCTTCGGCACACGGGTATAAACCTTTTACTTCAATATGCTCAAAAGTTTCTTTGTCTCTTGGGATACGAACTGGTGAAGAAGTTCTAGATTCTGGTGCATGGAGCACAGCATCATTTGTTAAATAGCCAGTCATTCTTTTTTCAAATTCAAGAAAAGCTTTTCTTAAGTTTCTGATAATGAAATCTGGAAGTACTTCTTTTAATTCTACTGACTTAATTCCTGGGATATAACTAGATTCTGGTAAATCAGCCGATTTTCTGTCTTGCATAAAATCAACTAATCTTTGTGCAGGAATTGCTTGAGTTTTGCCTCCAGCTTCCCAACATTTTTTCTCTACTTTTTCCTGAAATTTCAATCCTTTCAATGCACCAGCATGCGAGTAATCACTCACATCACTTTCTTTTACTTCGGTAACAATTCCTGAGTTGGCATAAGGATTATTTCGCTTACTTGGCGACCATCCGTTTGTTACAACTTCTCCAGGTGCAGTTGCACAAGGTGCTATAATTCCACCAGGGCACATACAAAAAGAGAAAACTCCTCTTTCCTTGGTGTTGCATACTAATTGATAAGAAGATGGGGGTAAAAACTCACCTCTATCTGCAGTCTTGTATTGGATGCTATCAATAAAATTCTGTGGATGTTCCACACGAACTCCCATTGCAAATGGTTTGAATTCGATAGCAATCTTTTTCTTGTCTAATAAATAATAAATATCTCTTGCCGAGTGACCAGTTGCAAGGATTACTAAATTAGAATTAAGTGTTTTAGTTTCGTTTATTACAATCCCCTGAACTTCATTGTCTTCAACTAATAAATCAGTCATTTTGGAATCAAAATGAACTTCTCCACCATTATTAATAATTGCTTCACGCATTGCAACAATTATTTGTGGAAGCTTATTGGTTCCAATATGTGGATGAGCATCTGCCAAAATATCGCTATCAGCTCCAAATGCTACTAAGGTTTCTAGTACATTTCGTACATCACCTCTTTTTTTAGATCGAGTATATAATTTACCGTCAGAGTAGGTTCCTGCTCCACCTTCACCAAAGCAATAGTTTGATTCTGGATTTACAATATGCTCTTTGTTTATTGCAGCTAAATCTCTTCTTCTGCTTTTTACTTCCTTTCCTCTATCAACAATAATTGGTTTTAAACCAAGCTCCAAAGCTTTTATTCCTGCAAAAAGTCCAGCTGGTCCGGCACCAACAATAAGCACTTGCTTGGCATCACTAA
>Ga0307998_1000721_pt1 | contig 18454 bp, 11 predicted proteins | sample Davwhametageno37_FD_203147 | JGI IMG/M metagenome (GOLD analysis project Ga0307998, IMG submission 203147) | Marine microbial communities from Davis Island wharf, Antarctic Ocean - #37 | ecosystem: Environmental > Aquatic > Marine > Unclassified | place: Antarctic Ocean: Davis Island wharf... | reverse complement strand
CGCGCCGCCCGCGTCGCCCCCATATCATTCGTCGCATGTGGTAAGATATCTGCGTATTTCTCCAGGGGGCGCGAATTCCTAGATTGTAATTTTGCGGAGGCAGTTGCCGGAGCGGGTGCCGGTGCCGGATCGGGCGCAGGTGCAGGTGCCGGTTCCGGAGCGGGTGCAGGTGCAGGTGCAGGTGCCGGTTCCGGCGCAGGATCAGGTTCTGAAACCGGTGATGACTCTGATAAAGACTCTGATAAAGACTCTGATAAAGACTCTGATAAAGACTCATTGTGACTATTTTTAAGGGGGACTTTGCCTTGGTCTCCAAAAAAACCAGGCGATATATTCCGTCCGTCACGATGAGGCTCATTTGGTCCTCCAAAAAAATCAGGTGCTATAGGCCTTCCTGAAGTACCCCTGTATTTAATACGATGTGCCGAGTGCTCCTTCCCCTTGCCACTGTTCTCTGTTCTCTTTATAGGATCCGCGTATCTACCGCGAATTTTGTTAAGACCCTGCATCAGAGGCGGCGGAACCGCATCCATTTGCCGCTTAATCTCAGCGTCACTCATTCCAATTGTTGGTAACATCGGGTATAGTTGTTCCAGCGTTCTCCGCATCTCGAGCGCCTTCTCAATTTGTTCGGTTTTAGCGATACCGCGAACTCTCGCTCTCTCTACACCACGCGCTGCTTTTTCCGCTTTTTGTTGCTTTAAAAGGACACGGTGTTCGTAACTACGGAGTTCTTCCTTGTACTCCGCGGCTGCTGATTCGGCTGCTGCGACTTCTGAGGCTGCGACTTCTGCGGCTGCGACTTCTGCGGCTGCGACTTCTGCGGCTGCGACTTCTGCTGCTGCGACTTCTGCTGCTTCTGCGGTTGCTGCTTCTTCTGCTTCTGCTTCTGCTTCTGTTCTTGCGTCAATCATTTTATTACGCTTGCTCTCCTTTTCATTCTGACCAGCGGGTCCTTCCTCTAGACTAACCCCCTCTTCCCCCCCCTCGAGTCCCTGCTCGGGGGGGAGGAGGGACTCCTCCTCTCCCTCCTCCTCCTCTCCGATTCCCTGCTCCCCGAATTCCCGCTCCCATTCCACTTCCAGTTCATTGAACTCCTTCATTTTACTATCGTACTCAACCATCGCCTGCTTCTCTCTACCGTACTCCTCCATCTCACCGATCTTCCTGGCTTCCCTGGCGTCCCTGGCGGCCATGCCGTCTGGGGTACAAGACACAGTGTGGTGTCGATTGAACTCGGCGGCGAGCTGCCTGCATCCGCGCGCGCGCGCCTGCTTCAAGGCTTCCACCTTCGCCACTTCGCAGTTTGGCAGGCAGCGAACGCTGGCGTTCTGCCTGTCGGCTTTGCGTTTCATTAACTTGACATACTGCTCTTTCGTATCTTCCGATGATTGTTCTAATCCCATCATACTTGGCGTATCCAACTCCTCACCCCCGAAGATTTGTTTCTCTGGACCCAGGGTGAGTAAGAGGGGGCCGCTTATCCCCTGTATATCGGCGGCGGTGACCGCGGGGTCACCGTTGGCGTAATGCACTGTCATCCCACTCCGGAGACCTAGACCGATATTGTTCCCAACGATAACGACCCGACCATCCTCATCCTTGAACATGTATGGGTTCCGATCCGCCACCGGGATGGTGGTCATCGTCAGGCAATCCAGCTGCCCTGCATCACACTGGTAGTCCGCATTAAAATCGAACGACGACATCTCAGAGATATCATTTCTAGGGAGCTGAGGGTCCTTGGGGCGCTCAGGGCGCTCAGGGCGCTCAGCGCGCTGAGCGCCTGCGAGTTGCCTCGGTCGCTTTCTCGATCGCTTTCTCGATCGCTTTCTCGATTTATTTATCGCTTGCTTTCTCGATTTATTTATCGCTTGCTTTCTCGTTTGCTTTCTCGATTTATTTCTCGTGAGGCGCTTATATTTTCGGGATGCGCCCCGCCGAATCTTTATAGACTTATGCCGCACTTGACTTTTAACTCCCCTGTTACTTGCTGTCATTTATATATATATATATAAAAAAATATTTAAAACAAAAGGTTATTTTAATTAGTAAATGGAAGAATCATCGAATATACAGACAGAAGATTTAAATGAATTCAAATCGCAAGTTAAACAATGGTTGACAATAGATGAAGAAATATCAAAGCATGAAATTAAAATAAAAGAACTAAAGAAACTGAAACGGAAAATATTAGAACCACAGATTACATCATTCATGGTTAATCACAATGTCAAGGATCTAAATACGAGCAACGGGAAAATAAGATGTAATCAAGTTATCCGAAAAAAACCGCTGAATAAACAGAATATCCGAAGCAATCTATCGCAAGTTATAGTAGATGATTCTCAGATAGAACAGGCCATGCAATTAATCATGAACAATCGAGAAACGACAACAATTCATACATTAACTAAACCCAAGGGTAAGGGAAAGATAACTAATTCAATTGATACAACGATTTAGTATCATATAAACTCTCATAAATATTAATATGATATTTAATTATTCTATTATCTATTTTTACTAATTCAATTTTGTATTCAGAATTTCCTGTCTTCCTATATGTATCTAGTAAATAAATGATATTATTTATTATCATATCGTTTTTCATATTTTTATATCTTATCATATTTTTACTTATATATCGATTATAAATTAGGTTTGAATTATTCTGAATAGTAGTGTTTATCATTTTAATCGGGATATTTAACAATTTATTCTCGAACGTAAAAATCGGCATACGATTAAATTCATCACAGAAATTATAAATATTTATGAAATCATTGGTTATATTCTCAATTAAATTTAATAAAATTATCTTCTCATTGCCTTCACATAACTGAAAAACTTCTTGTGAAGTAAACTCTTCGTTTATCATTTTTTTAGTAAGGACTTCTTGATCATCGAAGTTATCTTTTGTAAACATATTTTTTATATCCGAACATTCGCTTATAAAATTGTTGAAGCTATAATTAGAAATACGGATTTTATCATCACATGATTTAGAATCTATTTTAAGGTTTTTCTCATTAAATATTTTAATACATAATTTATAATATTCCGAATACGTATATTCTAGATGATATCGACTTATTTTTAATTTACATATTGATTTATTCTTTATAAATGTATCACAACATGTTATAACTATCTTTGATCTATAATAATTACCATCTCTAATAAATTCAATTAATGATCTGAAACAACTTTTATCATGTTTATTGAATATATGAATATCATCTATTAACAGTGCTCTCTGTTCTTTCTTTTCCTCGAACATAAGAGTAATATTACGTTTCATTAGTCGATCCAAAATATATTGTTTCATATCTCGAATTTCCTTTATCTGAGATACATCTATCCGCAACATGATCATACCCTTCAACAACTCTAAAGCAAGATGCGTTTTACCCGTACCCGGGGATCCATAGATTAATAGGGGTTTACCAATAGATAATTCTATTTCATTAGAATGATTCATAAAATTAATAGATAAGTGTTTTTAAATTGATTTTAGTGATTTATTATAATCATCTAAGTATCCTTTTTATCCGAGGGAAAAAGAGATAAGCAGCAAGTCCAATACAGATAATCATCAAGGCATGTATATCAGGAACAGGAGGGCGGTAATTTGTGAAGGCACCGTGGCGACCAGAGTAGGTGGGGGGCGACATACTTATTCCGCTAATAAGGATCTTTCTAGTCTGTTCGCCGTCACCCGTTCTCTGTATGCGACGGAAAGCGGATACGATCGTATCATTCATAGCAGTATCATTCATAGCAGTATCATTGATAGCAGTATCATTGATAGTAATATCATTGATAGTAATATCATTCATAGAAGTATCATTCATGCATCTATTCAACGTTTCATTGTAAATTTCATTTAACTTACAGATAGTATTATATGGGATAGCAAAGATTATTCCGGGTAGACTGAAGAAATATAAACGATTCATTGTAAACTTTATATATATATATAATAATTTTATAATAAATTCGAAATATCATATGTGTAGTTCTTCCTATCCATCGATGCTGGCATATCCATCGGAATAGGTAATTTTGATAAATCATCAATATATCCCTTGTGTTGCTTTACATTCGATGATATATTTCCAACCGCATAATCAACAACCCTTTCATTTAAACCCTTAATTTCTCCTACAATATCATCAATTCCGACTCTAAAATTCGCAAACTGTAACATGATTGATCTCATAATTATATATAAATCATTTGAAGACTGATCTGAAATAACCTGATCCGTATTTTGATGGACTTTATAGCGAATTGTATCCTGAATCACTTTAGAATTCATATCGGAAAAAAAAATCTCATTCAATGAAGTAGATTCTAAATTACCCATTACCGATGTAACGGAATTATCTTTATTAATAATAATATCAGTATTTAAGGGAACGGATTCGTCATGCATTACATTAATACTTCCCAATCTACCGTTGTTAATATCACCAGTCATCGTATCCAACGATGCTGATTGATCATCATTGATAAACGCCGTTAATTGTCTAGATCCATCCGGTAAAATAGTGTAATCACCGATACTCGGAAAGTCATTATTTACCTTCGGGATAATTAGACCAGAACCATTTCTACTAGATTTTGGATGACTTAATAAATCATAATCATAGTAATCCTGACCAGTACCTGGGGCGTCACCAACTACCATCTGATCGATATCTATACCTATCTCCTCATTATAATCACCTTTTAATGCCTCATCTGAAATATATAATGACATTCTTTATATATTCACTAATATTTTATTTATCGATTTTATTTATAATATTATATTATGAAACAGATATCCAGATATTCTAAGAGCAGAACTAAGCGTAAATCTATAAATAATCTAAACTTTAGATAAATAAGTTAGTAATTCATCACACTCAGATATCCATATATCTTCTATAGTCCGCTTTTCCAAGGTGTCGTATTCCAACTGAAGATTAGAAATATTATTCTCTAACTTCTCAATTTCATCCTCTGTAAATAGATACAGAGCCATCTTAATTAAATAATCATATTTAGTCACATCGTCCGCTACAAACTCATGGACCTTTCCCGATACAACCTGAATATATTCACTCTTTAATAAATCATTGATAATATCGATTTTCTTTCGTTTATAGATTGTTAAATCATCATTCATAACAGACTGAATAAATCTCATTTTACTTTTAAGAATCAATAATTCAGAACTCAGATTAGATAATTGATACTGTTTTCTCTTTACATATAATTCATATCTTATCTTATAAAATTCATCAAAGATATCATTAACATTATCATATTTCTTTATTTGACCAACTTCGTTGTATAAGTGTATATTATTGTAAGACAGACCCTTCGTTGTTGTTAACTTGAAGAATTTCTCCGGACCATCGATATTTTCATCATCATCCCACTGCAGTGAATTTAAGAATCCCTTTTCAAAAGTTATCTTAAAATCAACTTCAGTGTCTGAACTATTATTTATATAATCAATAATCATTTTCTTAGGTTTCTTTTTCTCCTTTTCTAAAGACTTAGATTTCTTAGTTTCTGGTATAAGAGTATCTAAAAACTTCTTGTAATCATCGGTCCATTTACCAATAGGTAATTCTGTAACACGAATTGATGTATCATTAATTACCTCATAAACACCCTTACTTAGGTAAGTCTTATTATCAATCTTAATAATTTCACCCTTGAATCCATTGACATGAGGAGTGATTGTTCCGTGAGATATATTTCTGATTTTGTTCGTCGTCTTATTAATTACATCTATAATATCGTGTTTCGGTATCGACGTAGAAAATCCAGTCCCAATACCGTTCATACCGTTCACTAAGACCATCGGAATTATAGGAACATAGTATTTAGGTTCGCAAGGGATACCATCGTCATCATTATACTCTAAAAGAGGAAAATCTAGAGAAGGATACAGTATGTCAACTATCTTATTTAACTCTGTATGAATATACCTAGGACTCGCTGAATCATGTCCTCCCATGATTCTCGTCCCAAATTGACCATTCGGCATTAACAAATTCATATTATTTGATCCCATATAATTCTGCGCCATACCGATAATAGCAGACTGTAGAGATGCTTCACCATGATGATACGCCGCATTCTCACTAACATAACCCGCTAACTGAGCAACCCTAATCTCAGAATATAATTTCCTCTTAAAACATGAATACAATATCTTCCTCTGACTCGGTTTTAAACCATCATAAAGAGATCCTATCGAACGTAATGTATCGCTATTTGAAAAGTGAATTAACTCTTTATTTATAAAATCAGGTATAGATACATTTATCTCATTGTGATCTAAAATAATATTTTCATCAAACCCATATAACCATTTCTTTCTTGAATCACTCTTATCCTTGCTAAATGCAAGTAACATGGAATCATCTGTATCTTTATCACAAATATAATTATTTAACTTAATATTACCAAAATATTCTTTCGCTTCCTGTGCCGTGCTTGTACCCAGTCCCTTGTAATATTTTGACTTCCATGAACACGAATTATCAGTTTTACCTTGCCATTCATTATATTCTGTTAAGGTATAAAATGACTTTATCTTCTTGCCCTTGGAGACCTTTACAATAGGTGTAATCATAGATGTAATATAACCTAATATTAATAGTTCCGGCCACATATGATGAAATACATTCATTACTAGACCTTTAATATGAGATCCATCATGATCCTGATCTGTCATAATCATCACCCTACCGTATCTCAACGATTTTGTATCCTTATAGACCTTACCAGTCTCCAATCCCAAAATCTTTTTTAAATTAGTAATTTCACTATTCTTCATAATTTGTTCAGATGCCGCATCTCGCACGTTTAACACCTTGCCCTTTAGAGGAAATGCTCCATAAATATCTCGACCAACTACAGATAATCCCGATACCGCCATCGATTTAGCGGAATCACCTTCCGTCAAAATAAGAATACATTCATCAGACTTCTTCGTTCCCGCCCAATTCGCATCATCCAATTTGGGAATATCTCGTATCTTATTCTTTTTATGACCATCCGTCTTCTTCGATTCCTTGTTCATCTTAAATTCACTAAAGAGTAACACCTTTGACACTAAATCGGTCTTATCTAATATTTGTTTCATAAACTTATCCGATAAAATCGGTTTAGAACCAAACTTTGAAGGAGGAGTTATTAACCTCTCTTTCGTCTGACTATCAAACGATGGATTTACAATTAAACAATCTATAAATATTCGTAAATAATTCTTGATATATGTTTCATTGATATCCTTTTTACACTTTTTCATAATTAATCGCTTTAAACCCGACGTCAACTGTTTGGAAATCATATCAACATGCTTACCACCCTTCGGATTCGCAATACCATTCACAAAAGATACCTGTTCAAATTTATCTGTATTCGACAAAGTAACACCTATCTTCCAAGGTATATTATTATCTATTATCTCATCATAAACAATCGATTCATCCGTCAAATACATCTTTGAATAATCTAAAAAACTCTTAATAGATAACTTCTTATTATTTAAATAAACTGAAACACTCTTGTCAGTAATACCCGCAATATCATAAACACGACGGATCATTAAATTAATCATATCATCCGAATAATTATCTATCCCAAATCTATTAAAATCTGATGTCCATGTTACCTTTGTATAAGACTTACCATCATAATCAATTATCTTAGGGGAATTAATAACCTTCATATTTCCCCTGAAAAGTTGAGTATATTTCTTTTTCCTGATACGATCAACAGTCTCTATCTTAAATGATTTCGAAAAGATATTGGTTAATTTCGCTCCATATCCATTCTTACCTCCCACAATTTTATCCTCCTCCTTATTGTAATTCGTAGACGTAAGAAGCTCACCAAATATAAGCTGAGGGATATAAATCGGTTTGCCATTTCGCTTTTCTTTGGGATGCGGAGCAATATCGATACCATCCCCATTATTCATAATCGATATTTCACCCTTTTCGGGGTTGATATTAACCTTTATCTCCGTTACTAAATTTACAGAACTATCTGTCACATGAAGACCATTTAATCTTGTTACTTGATCCTTGGCATTCACTAAAATCTCATTGTATGTATTATAAAGTGCCGGAATAAACTCAGCTTCTTTATATTCTATTTTTGATGAGGAGGAATTAAATAGCGGCAGTTGCTCAGATATCAAATCACAACCACCAACATAAGTATCCGGAGTATTGTAAATATGATTTTGTAAATTCTCTTTCTTATATTTTTCAGCGAGCTTATCTTCGAGTGTAACCATGTTAATAGTAAACTTGTTGTAATTAAGTTTAAATAATAAAAATCAAATTTATTCCAAGATAATATTAACATTGTTCACCAACTAGTAATTGGATTAATCAAATTCAACTAACGAACCTCCTTCATCTTCGTCGATTTTAAGTGAACCATCACCCGTGCCGAAGGGGTTCCTGAGGTTCGAGCGGTCTTCGCCGCGGTCTTCGTCACCTTCTTCGTCACCTTCTACACCCGCGTCCCCATGTTCGAATTGACTGTCATCTGCCCCCTGCCCCCTGCTGCCCAAAATCGCCATCGTTATATCCGAGAAGTGCGGCGGCGTCTTTACGCTCTGTGGTGAGGGTGTAGTTGAAAGGGGTTGGGTCCTTTTGTCCCCAGGATCGTTCCGTCCACGAGAGTGTTTCAGCGGCCTTTTGCTCTCCATCGGTAAGGTCTACCCACTCTCGACGCCGCCCAGCTTCATTGAGATATGTAATATGATTATTCATATCTTGTATCATTGTTTTTATATCATCTTCTGGGGGATATTGTTTCGCTTCGGTAATCATACCTCGAACTTCGACTATCGTCACACCTTTACGTTCGCCTTTTTGTGCTAGGAATTTCCCGACTCTTGTTTTAAAATCCGCTAACTCTTGTTCTGCTGGCCCCCCTGCTGGTTGGTCTGCTGGTTGTTCTGCTGGTTGGTCTGCTGGTTGGACAGGAAGGCGCGGTTGGTCCAGTGAGTGAGAAGATGAAGATTTATCCGCGGTGATCAGTATAACGCCATCTATTTCATTTTCCAGAACAGTCGCATATAATTTGCCACACATGACATCGTGTGCCCCGGAACCATCCTGATCTACGCCATCCTGATCTACTGGACCACCCTGAACTACACCATTTTTCCAGTAAATATTATCTCCATTATGTGTCTTTACAAAATCATGGTAATCTAGTTCATTCAATTTTTCTTTAGTGAGTTCCACTGGGTTTCTCAGTAAATTTAATTCGACTTCTGTCATGTCAACGTCATCAACGTCATCTACAATATCACGTGAAATAATATATGTCCCATCGGTCAAAACATCGTCACGACATCGCCTAATTATATTCATTAATAGACCAGTATATAAAATATCTTCCCCTAATTTAATTATCCATAGGTCGAATCTATCCAATTTCTGGATATCTAACTTGGTTAAAGTATCAATATCATTCATCATTGTCACTAAGTTATTCAGACAACCATTCACTAGATTATTGTCCGTACCGATCTGCCGTACCAATTTATTCAATGATAAATAAATGTCTATGCGATTTTGAATCGCCAGCGAAATCGCCAGCGAAATCGCATCATCAGTATGCTCCTCCTTTCTCAGGTTTCCACTGAAATAAGCGAATTTCTCACCCATTTTATTGCCATCGCTATCTTGCACAATTAATCGAATCAAGGTATCAATCGTTTTATTAATATTTATATTAATATCATTGTCACCAGAAAACGACGTTTTTAGTAATGTACAAATCCCAATGAGATTAGAATGATCTCCATTCACCGGGTAATATTTACCGTGAATTAAATAATTAGAGAGATTACACATCATGAAAGCAATTATCAAATTCCCACTATGCAACATCCCAGTAATCACTGTAATATCTGCTTCAATACCCCTAGCATGCTTGTTTATTATAGACTGATGTTTTAAATCCGGGGCACCTCTCAGATAATGAGTATTACTTTTAAACACCGATCCGAAGAACCCCAAAGCACCTGTATCAGGGACCAACATAATGATTTGGGCCAAATTAATGGAAAGACTAGTATCCCCATTGACTTTACCAAAATATATTTCCAGTTGATCAGCGGAATCATCGGATTCATCGGATTCATCGCACTCAATTTTTAAATCATAGAAAATTTCTCTTATGACTCTTGCCGATATGGTTGTACGCACGTAATCAATACGTTGCCTAATGTAATTATAGTCGACCGATTCATGCCCCTTATTTAAACCGTTAAAAATACGCCCAGAAAGGGTATCAACGTCACTTGACCAGCGCTCGAACGCCTTATCATCATCTGAAGACGCTGTTTCACCCTCGTATCTCATACTATAAGCATCATCCTGAAAATCCAATTCCCCCATATCAGTATCATGTACTGGTTCCCACCCCCCTCCATTCACCACAGCATCCACGGTAACTGCCCATACCCTAGTACACGATTTCAATCGGTCCTGAGTTTTACATAAGACATACTGATGTAGATACCTATTCCATAATAATAATAAATGATTACCGGGGTCATCGTCTCTTCCTTCTTTCATATAAGACAGCGATCCTCTAGTTATCGAATCGGACAGTCCGCACGACATTAATATATCAATTTTCTCACCTCTCTGAGGGTCATCCATATAAATTGATCGCCCATAAGTTACATGTTTAGATAACTCACTTAGGTTTGTATATGAATTAACTTCAGCATTTCCAGAATTGCCGATCAGCGGTGCGAAATAACAATTAAAAGCATATAAATGGTCCGAGGTTAACTCGATAATAGTTTCGAGATTAGCAACAGTATGCGTTGAGTAATCAAATTGCGATTTACTATCACTTCCATATGGCATCCATACTGGCCCCCCTTGTCCTGATGGGTCCCAGTAATTCCACATTTCATTTCCCTTTTCACCGACCTTCACTAATGTCCAGACGCGTTCATTACCATGATACCCCGTCATCATTGGTATTGGTAATATTGGAAGCGGGACAGGTTTGGAACACTGTAGGGAAATATCATTGATAAACTCAACATATATATCACCTAATAAACTGTAAATACTATCATCATTTCCGGCGGAAAACCCCCTCGAACTGACTCCTATCCCCTGATCCAATATCTTAATCTTATCAAAAACATATTTCTCAGTTACAACAGGACTCGATTTACCGTCGGGCGCCGGCCTGAATAAATCATCGAATATTATTTTGAGATGAGAATTAATAATTCCATAAATACCGGGACTCGGTCTCATCCACGGAATGGCAACAACGAGTCCGTTCGTATCCATATAGAAGGCATCTGAAGGTAATAGTCCATCTATATTTCTTTCCCTAACCTGTTTCAAGATAAACCTTATAATTTCATCCTTATACATCCGCTCGGACATGAATACAGGACCTTTAATTCCGATCGTAACTATGGCATCTCTAATATGTTCAGACCAGTTTTCGAGTCCCTCTAGTTCTCTTGTTACAGTTAACTGCCCCTGACCCGTTACGTCCTTTTCCAGTCGTAACTTATTATTTCCTGCTGATGATTTATCGATTAACGACTGAATAGCGCCCCTGCATCCATCATCGTCATCGTCACCATCATCAATCGACTTACCAATTTGCGACAACCGCGCTATTAACTCCTCCTTATTCCCACCCTTACCCTCATCTTCACCCTTACCCTCATTCCCACCCTTACCCTCATCTCCACCCTTATCCTCATCACCACCCTTACCTTGGAGTCCTTCCATAATCGTGACCGCGCTACTTCCACGGACAAAATTTCCCCCCTTATCGTTGGGGGCTTCCGCCAAACTTATAAGTTCAACGTTTAAATCAGTCTCGTCCTTAATTAATTGGACATGTTCGTTTAATACTTCGACGACAGTAGATATAAAAATGTTCATTTTTTCAGTGTTTTTATCATACTCGTTCAATGCTTTAATTTTAGTGATTAGACCGTCTATGGCATTGATTTCCTGCATTATCATGTTCCCCTGCTTGAGATCCTCAAGCTGCTGGGAATCTCCTGTGAAACGGATCTCGGTTGCCTCACGGTTCAAACGGGTTGCTTCATCCTCATCTTCGGAACTAGAGTCCAATTCATTGGTGAACCGTTGTTCGACCAATTGTATTGCTTCGTCTTTAAATTGTTTTACATTTTGTAAGCGATCAATTATATCATTATGTAATGATATAAATGAATTTACATCACTACCTTCCACCTGTATGGCTTCCACCTGTATGGTTTCCATATTAAAGGGTTCCCATTCTTTATAGTTGTTCACATATTCATATTTATGGGGAGGTGTATCTCCCGGCGGCTGTGCCCGAGCGGCGAGCTCGACCTCCTCCGCACGATTCCTCGCCAACCAATCCTGTGCCGTTTGTCGTCGAGACGCGGCATCAGCAGTATCCTTAATCACCCTATCAGCATCCTCAATTGCTTTAGCATCCTCAATTGCTTTAGCGGCATCAGTCGCAACTTTAGCAGCGTCATCCTTCTTAACTTGAGCGGCATCCGTAATTGCTTTAGCAGCGGCATCCTTCTCAACTTGAGCGGCATCCTCAATTGCTTTAGCATCGGCATCCCTCTTTGCTGTATCATCCCTAATTTTTGTAGCAGCGGCAACCTTAATTTCATTATCCTCTTGAATAACCAAATTATCAGCAGCCTGGAAACCCCTAACCTTCTCCAAATCATCCACTGCTTTATCATAAATTATTTTGAGTGGTGTAACCTTTTGATCGAGTTCCGCTAATTCCTTGTCATGTTGTTTTATGACATACACCTTCGAGGGTGCAAATTGCTTTTCTTTTTCTTTTTTATGTTTTTCCACCGCAACATCGTAAGGTGGTTTCGCGGTGTTTACGCGATAAATACAATCGTCTATCACGTGTTGTCCCAATCCATGCCTCTTTATATGGGAGCCGCGTAATGTTGCCGAGGCCTCGGTCCGGGCCTCGGTCCCTGCCTCGGTCCCGGCCTCGGTATCGGTCTCAGCATTTAACTGAGTAGTAACCGTGTCATATTCCCCCCTTCGTATCTGAATGAATTTGTCAAGATTTCTCTTACCTACATCCGAAAGGTCACTTCCATAGTAACCATCGCTTTCATGATTTCTCTTGCCACCCTCCGGTTCATAGGCGCGGGCGGCCCCGCCTCTCATATTCGAAGATATACGCATCGGATGAGAGGTATGTTTATTGTCACGTCGATTATTTCTCATATTCCGCTTCAAACTTCTTACAGTCATTATATAAATATAACAAAATAAAATCTAGTTATATTTCGCGGGCTACTTTATCTACTTTATCTTGATTTTCATGGGATTCCTCCTGTCCAGTTAAAATACCTCTTACATTATCGGCAGTTTCTTTTTCATACTTGTTTTTATTTTTTAACATATCCATTAACGAATCTAATTGATTAATTTTATCATTCATTCGATTATTGGTTTCATCTATATCGGCGACTGGTTTTAAATTATCTGGTTTTAAATTATCTGGTAAATTTTTAATGAGTTCAGCTTTAAAATCAAATGTCTTCTCTTTTTTTTTAGAAATATCTCCCTTGCCCGAGTATTCTTTCTCAACTTGCTTTCTCTTAATATTCTCGATCGATTTAGAAAAATCTTTATATGCTTCTTGATGTGATTCATCATCTTCATATTTACCCGATAACTGAAAATATTGCCATCCCTCTGTTTTCAGTTGTTCTGTCGTCAAAGCATATTCAAAATAATTTTTATCTAAACTAAATAATTGCAAGAATCCATTTGAAGCGGTCACCATTAATGATATTGTCCACGATGACCAATATATTATTTGATCGAAATTTTTTGGTAACTTAGCAGGATCCATTTGACCCAGAGAAAGTATTGCCGGTAAAATAATAGATCCGACAGTTACAATGAATCGAAACCGATCGTAATATTTTTTCGTGTGAAGTTTTCTTTCTTCATACTTAACGACTTCCGATAAAAAGCGACTCTTTAAAATACCGCGATCGGTTTCAGAATCCAACTGTAATGTATTGATGATTTCATTGACCTGATTGGCATATGAATCATTATATTCTAAAGGAGATTTATTACTCATTTATAAATAAAATATAAATTATTTTTCATGCTTAATGTTAATATTACATACCTTGGAATATAGATATATATCCTTTAATAAGCGATTACTCTTACCTGATACCTTAATACCATGCTTTTCTAATTCTTTTTTTATATCGCTAGTCTTCTTACCTCTAATTGATTTCATGCTTGATTCGACTTTCTTAATTTCTTCATCTGAATATACGGCAGGTTTCACGGTTATTTTCCGTGCCCTATGTTTCTTTGACCTATTTTTAGACTTAGTATTCTTTCGAGGTGTGACAGTTTTTTGATGATTAATCGGTACCTTCACAGGTATCTTAACCTTAGCGACCTTCACCGGTACCACCGGTACCTTTACCACCGGCACTGGTATCTTCACCGGTACCTTTACCACCGGTACCTTTACCACCGGTACCTTTACCACCGGTACCTTTACCACCGGTACCTTCACCTTCACCGGTACCTTAGTGGTATCGACCTCTTGTTCCGATGTGACTCTATTCTCTGACACATCTATATCTGATATTCTTACTTTCATAACCGGTTTTGATATAGACTTTGATTGCTTCATAGGTTTGGATGGTTTCTTCATAGGTTTGGATGGTTTCTTCATAGGTTGGTCTGGTTTCTTCATAGGTTGGTCTGGTTTCTTCATAGGTTGGTCTGGTTTGGATGGTTGGTCTGGTTTGGATGGTTGGGATGGTTTGGATGGTTGGGATGGTTGGGATGGTTGGGATGGTTTGGATAGTTTGGATGTTTGCTTAGCGGTGTTTTGTGTTGGGACTTTAATTTTGTTATGTTTCATCTGTATCATTTTCATTTCTATATCGTTAATATCTCTGATATCTTTTTTCAGAGTCACCTTAGGTGAAGCGCGCTTACGTTTTACCTGAATTAATTTATTATCAGTTTCTTTATCTACTTTACCATCTAAAAACTCGCCGTATTTACGTTGGTTAGGTATAATAGATTGATTCGATTTGGTGGTTCTCTTAGGGGATTTCTTTTTAGGACCAGTCGTAATAACTTTCATAAGATATTAGTTAGTTATATTATTATTTAGATTATTATTTAACTTAGATTTATTATAATAATTTATTATATTCATTGAGTTCTCCTCTCATTTTTTGCTGATGTAACTTGATTTCAATAGATAATCTATTTTTACATAGTTCATCATCTTGGAAAACGTTTAATAATATATTTTTAATAGTTTGATCTCCGGGATAATTATCCATTTTATCCTTGTGTAATTGTTTCATCGAATTTAAAATAAATTCTTTAATATGATCTTTCCTTTCATCATATAAAGAATGTATTACGGAATCGATTTCATTATCAGGTATTACCTGAATACTATTTGATGATAAATATTCATTATAATTACTTTTCACATAAAAGAATATTAAATCTCGGATATTCTTCTGAAGACTCATTGTAATTTAAAGATAATAATATAATTCTTTTTAAACTTATTTAAGTTTAGTTTGTAAATAATTAACATTTATTATTTTATAAATGATAAAATTCTGTTCTTACTTATACAATTATGTAAGATTAATTTATTCTGTGAATAATTATGTACGCCAATACAATATAACTGGGAAACATGATGTTTCCTTAGTAGACAATATAATTTCAAGAGTAAAACGGTGCGGTGCTGTTACGATTAAGTTCATGCAATGGGTTTGTCCGAAGTTAGAAATCATGTGTTTAGAAGAAGAAAATATCCTGAAAGATGTAAAACCATTATGGCTTTTGAAGTTAGAGAGTTTTTACGAAAATTGTGACGATCATTCAATAAAATACACTTTGTCTCATTATAAAGAAATATTCAATAATAATTTCAATGATGATTATGAAATAGTAGATATTATTGGTTCTGGTAGTATTGGTCAGGTTTATTTGATTCAGGATAAACCTCTTACGTTACATAGTGTAAAACAGAAATATGTTATGAAAATCTTACATCCGAATGTAAATTATGAAATTTGGTTTTTTAGGCAATTTTATAGACTAATAATATGTTTACCGGGTTTTAAAAAAACGCTACATGACTATTTTCCGTTCGATATTAATAATTTTATAGATCAATTTAATGAGCAATCTGATTTTATTAACGAATCGAATCACCTGTTGCAATTCGGTGAACACTATAAAAACAATGATTTCATTATTATACCCGAACTGATAAAAACGAGTAAGTCCATAATGATAATGAGTTATGAAGAGGGTGAATCATTCGATGAATTAGATATTGATCAGTATAATAAATACAAGATTGCGTTATTACTGATTTCATTTACGAAAAACAATCAGCATATTTTAAATAATCACCACGGTGATTTACACAAAGGTAACTGGAAAGTGATGAAAGGAGATGATAATGAATATAAATTGGTTATCTATGATTTTGGATTCTGCTGGAAAGTACCTAATCATAAAAAAGGAGGTATTGATAAACTCACTAAAATATTTGAAGAGTCCGATGAAAACCCCGAATCGATTAATATGGAAGATATGGTGGATGTTTTGATGTATCTTCTACTATACGATATGAATGATCAATTGATTATTAGAGATACAATCCGAATGTATTTGAAAAATAATATATCGGCAATCAGACCATGGGTTTTAAATCCCACCAGGTTATTCAAAATTATAGTAGATCTATGTGTGACTGAGGATTTATTAATAGATCCAGTATTGATTCAGTCCGTTATCCTTCTAATTCAATGTCAGAAAATATTTGAGGAATTCCGTATGTTAGGAACAGATAAAGAGGAAATCGAAAGTTACGAAGTATTTCGGTCAAAATATTTAGACTTTTTGGCGTTTTATAAGACATATGATATTTTTTCAGAATTATCGGGATTATTTTCAGAGATATTAACAGAAAAGCAAACCGAAATTAACAATATATTTGATTGTATCGAAATGCCTGAACATATTCGGTTATTGGCACTAAATAAATAAATTTGATTTGAATAACTTAAAATATCATTAAATAAATTTGATTAAATCAATATAAATTTGATTTAAACAACTTAAAATCTCATTAAACGACTATGATTGATCCTAAACTTATCAATCATATAATTGATAAATACTTTGAGCGTGATAATGTATTCATTGCTCATCAAATAGATTCTTATGATAATTTAATTGATACTATCTTACCGAATATTATTTCAAATATTTTCCCGATTAGTATTTCTGTTAACAAATCCGAAATAAAGAACATAGAATTATCGGTTTCCAATATCAAACTCGAAAGACCTTATTTTACAGAAAAGAACGGATGCCGAAAAGTGATGACACCTAATGTAGCACGTTTAAGGAAGGATACTTATTCACTTAAGGTAATTGTTGATATTTCAGTTAAAACCTTGACCGGTGAAAGCAATGTAATTAATGAAATAAAAAATATAGTCATGTGTAAAATCCCTATAGTCGTAAGATCCAAATATTGTGTTTACAAAGAGGATATTTATTCAGAATGTAAATATGATACTGGTGGATACACTATTGTCAATGGTAATGAAAAGGTTCTTATTACCCAAGAAAAGGTTGTTCCCAATGTAATTCATCTATATTTCTCACCTAATAATAATACCAGATATAAGTATCTATCCGAAGTTAAGTCTTCTTCACCTGAATGCTACGGTGTAGTGAAAACGACTACTCTCAAATTAACGAATAAACCATTAATGTATGGTAATTCGATTTTCGTTAAGTTTCCGAGGATCAAAAAAGATATACCGATCGCGATAGTTTTCCGTGCCCTGGGATGTTTAACCGATAAAGAAATATTATATCACATTATTGACAATGATGGTTCAGAAATAGACAACGTTATGAAGAAATTATTTCATAATTCACTTGTTAATAATGAAGATGTATATACTGAAATGGATGCTATTTCATATATTTCAAGGCATATTAATGTAACTAATTATAGTTTTTCGAATGATATTAAGATAGATTATACTAAAAATATAATAAAAAAGGATCTTCTACCTCATTTAGATAGTGATTACAAGAAAATTCATTATTTAGGAGTGATGGTTAATCGCTTATTAAAATTCTCTTTAGGATTAGTGAAACCTAGTAATCGCGATGGTTATTTAAATAAAAGAATGGAAGCATGCGGTGTTTTGATGGGTAATTTAATTTATCAGGGTATGAATAAAATTAGTAAAGACATTAAATTATATATTACAAAGAATATTAATTCTGACATGATATCACTGAAAGATAATCAAATTATTAATGAGTTG
>Ga0307998_1000720_pt1 | contig 18514 bp, 14 predicted proteins | sample Davwhametageno37_FD_203147 | JGI IMG/M metagenome (GOLD analysis project Ga0307998, IMG submission 203147) | Marine microbial communities from Davis Island wharf, Antarctic Ocean - #37 | ecosystem: Environmental > Aquatic > Marine > Unclassified | place: Antarctic Ocean: Davis Island wharf... | reverse complement strand
CGCTGCCGCCTGCGCCACCTTGCGGCCCACCGCCGTGGAGCCTGTGAACACCAGATGATCGAAAGGCAACGAGGCAAACAAGGCGGACAGGTTGGCGTCTCCCTGCACCACACAGAATTCGTCGGGGGCAAAGAACTGCGCCACCAGTAGCGCCAATTGGGCCGAGGTATGGGGCGTCAACTCGCTGGGCTTGAGCATCACGCGGTTGCCCGCTGCCAGCGCGGTGATGGCGGGTGCCAGGGCCAGTTGCACCGGGTAATTCCACGGTGCAATCACCCCCACCACCCCCATGGGCTGGCGCTGGATGAAGGCGTGGGCCGGCTGAAGGTGAATCGGCGTATGCACCTTTCGGGGCTTGACCCACTTTGCCAAGTGGCGCAGCGTGTGCGACAGCAAGGTGCGCAGCACCAAGAAGTCTGCCACCTCCGTGAGGCGGGGTGACCGCATGCCAAAGTCGGCCTGCACGGCCGCCGCGAGCACAGGCCCATTCTCATCGAGCAACTTGCGCAAGCGCAGCAAACGCTCTCGCCGCACGAGCAGCGGCACGTCCACGTGCGCACGGCTGGCCTGGAACTGAAGATCGAAATGTGCGCGGATATCGGCTGGTGTCATGGATGGATGATAGGAGACACCCCGATGGGCGCGTCACAAAAAGGCAGACGCCCTAGGGTTGATGCCCGTTGGCTTACGCTCGTACCGCGGGACTCTCATGAGATGAGGTTGGTGGCAGCCAAAGTGCAGCGGCCGCCGCATCAACGCACTTCGCGTGCTTCTACGTCTGTGACCTGTGCCGCCCCCGGCAGGATGCCGCCACGGCGCGATGCGGCGGCGTCTTCACTGGCGCCTTCAGGTGCACTATTGCCGCGGCGGCCAGCAGACCACCGCTGCGTAGACCGAAAGACCGTGCTGAAGCCTGTGCGTGGGTCCACACCCATCACCCACGGAGTCACCGGTCGTCCTGTCAGGCGCGCCCAGCCTGCACGCAGCACCCACACCAGCGCAAGCAACATGGCCGCGACCAAAAGGCTGGCAAACAGGACCAACCCCATGGCAATGACGACCAGACGCAACAGAAAGCTCACGACACCCGCAACAAAATCATTCAAACGACACCTCTCCTTCACAACTTGGGATGCAGATTGGGGTGCTGAATCACACCGCAACCGCCTCCCGAGCCCACATCAATCTTGCGGGACGACTCCGAACTGGAACACACCAGGCTCCAGGACAGGGTTGACGGTGACCGGAATCACACTCTTGGGCGGGAATCGCCCTTCCAGCAACAGCTTGGACAGCGGATTCTCTATGCGCTGCTGGATCGCCCGCTTGAGCGGCCGTGCGCCAAACACGGGGTCGAACCCCACCTTGGCCAATTCTGCCAAGGCAGCGTCGGACACCTGCAACTCCAAATCCATCTTCGCCAACCGGGATTGCAACAGCTGCAACTGGATCTTGGCAATCGAGGCAATGTGCTGGGCATCCAGCGCATGGAACACCACGGTCTCATCGATGCGATTGAGGAACTCAGGCCGGAAGTGGTTCTTGAGTTCACCCCAGACGGCTTCCTTGATGTCTTCCGAATCCTGCCCCACCATGGCCTGGATCAGATGCGAGCCGATGTTGCTCGTCATCACGATCACCGTGTTCTTGAAGTCCACGGTGCGGCCCTGGCCGTCGGTCAGGCGGCCGTCGTCCAGCACCTGCAGCAACACGTTGAAGACGTCGGGGTGGGCCTTCTCCACCTCGTCGAGCAGCAACACGCTGTAGGGCTTGCGGCGCACGGCCTCGGTCAGGTAGCCGCCCTCCTCGTAGCCCACATAGCCGGGCGGCGCACCGATCAGACGGGCCACCGAGTGTTTCTCCATGAACTCGCTCATGTCGACACGGATCAGGTGGTCTTCGCTGTCAAACAGGAAGCCCGCGAGCGCCTTGCACAGCTCGGTCTTGCCCACGCCCGTGGGGCCGAGGAACAGGAACGATCCGGTGGGCCGATTGGGGTCACTCAGCCCTGAGCGCGAACGGCGAATCGCATTGGCCACTGCGGCAATCGCCTCTTGCTGGCCCACCACACGCTCGTGCAGCTTGGACTCCATCTGCAGGAGCTTGTCTTTTTCGCCCTGCATCATCTTGGCCACGGGAATGCCCGTAGCGCGACTCACCACTTCAGCGATTTCTTCAGCGCCCACCTGCGTGCGCAGCAGGCGGCGCGTGGCGGGCGCGCCGTCCTTGCCAGCCTCTTGCGCTTGGGCTTCCTTCAACTGCTTTTCCAGCTCAGGCAGTTTGCCGTATTGCAGCTCGGCCACCTTGTTGAAGTCACCTTTGCGAGTGAATTCCTCGATCTGAAACTTGAGCTTGTCGATGGCCTCGCGCACATGAGCGCTACCTTGCGCCTGGGCCTTTTCAGACTGCCAGATCTCGTCGTAGTCGGCGATTTCCTTTTGCAGCTTGGTGATCTCCTCCTCGATGAGCGCAAAGCGCTTTTGTGAGGACTCGTCCTTCTCGCGGCGCACCGCTTCGCGCTCAATCTGCAGCTGAATCAGGCGGCGGTCGAGCTTATCCATCACCTCAGGCTTGGAGTCCATCTCGATCTTGATCTTGGACGCGGCCTCATCGATCAAGTCGATCGCCTTGTCCGGCAGGAAGCGATCCGTGATGTAGCGATTACTCAGCTCGGCCGCAGCGACGATCGCTGGGTCGGTAATGTCCACGCCGTGGTGGACCTCATATTTTTCCTGCAGACCGCGGAGGATGGCAATGGTCGCCTCCACGGTGGGCTCGCCGACCAGGATCTTCTGGAAGCGCCGCTCCAGTGCTGCATCCTTTTCGATGTACTTGCGGTATTCGTCGAGTGTGGTGGCCCCCACGCAGTGCAGCTCGCCGCGCGCCAGCGCGGGCTTGAGCATGTTGCCCGCGTCCATCGCGCCCTCGCCCTTGCCCGCGCCCACCATGGTGTGCAGCTCGTCGATAAAGACGATGGTCTGACCTTCGTCCTTGGCCAGTTCGTTGAGCACGCTTTTCAGGCGCTCTTCAAACTCGCCCCGGAACTTGGCACCCGCAAGCAGCGCAGCCATGTCGAGGCTGAGCACGCGCTTGCCCTTGAGGCTCTCGGGTACTTCGCCCGCCACAATGCGCTGGGCCAGGCCTTCTACGATGGCGGTCTTGCCCACGCCGGGTTCGCCGATCAGCACGGGGTTGTTCTTGGTGCGGCGCTGCAGCACCTGGATGGCACGGCGGATTTCGTCGTCGCGGCCAATCACGGGGTCCAGCTTGCCAAGACGAGCGCGCTCGGTGAGATCCAGGCAGTACTTGGCCAGAGCACCGCGCTGGCCTTCGGCCTCTGCACTGTCCATCTTCTGCCCGCCGCGCACGGCGTCGATGGCAGCCTCCAGGCTCTTGCGCGTGAGGCCGTTGTCCTTGGCGATCTTGGCGGCTTCGCCCTTGCTGTCGATCACCGCCAGCAAAAACAGCTCGCTGGCGATGAACTGGTCACCGCGCTTGATGGCCTCTTTCTCGGTGGCCTGGAGCACACGCCCCAGCTCAGGGCCGCCTTGTACCTGGTCGTTGCCCTGCACCTGAGGCAGGCGCTTAACCGCCGCCTCGGCCCCCGCCAACAGGCCGGGTACGTTGGCGCCCGCACGCTGCAGCAGCGCCTTCGGGCCATCGTCCTGTTGCAGCATGGCCTGCAGCACATGTACCGGCTCGATGTAGGCGTGGTCATTGCCTAGTGCAATGCTCTGTGCATCGCTCAGGGCTTCCTGGAATTTGGTGGTGAATTTGTCGAGACGCATGGTCTATGTCCTCCGAATTGCACTGAACTTGAGGTGCTACGCACCTTATTTCAAGACAATGCAAAGGAGCCGAATTGACATGCCTCAACATAATTCTCGACGCAGAACCGGATTTTCATACTTGCTTGCGACACCGGCCACAGACAGGTGACAACACAATAGGGTGCCAAGGCGACACACGGCAGCACCTAAGGAAGGTCTGGAAAACCCCATTCGTCAGCCCAGCACAGCCCGATGTCGAGCGCAGCGTCACCTGATGCCTGCGCAATCCGCTTTTTGCGGGCCGGTTTGACACCGTTTGCAGGCCTGTTTCAGCCCTTGTGGCGCCACTTTGGCGCCCCACAGACGCACCTATCCCTGCAGCGCCATGATGCGCTTCCTGGTCATCCACAGATTGCCCTGCGCAAACAGCATCGTCAGCCGCGCCGTGTTCTTCTCCAACCCGCGGTAGCGCACCTTGGCATAACCAAACTGCTGCTTGATCACCCGGAACGGGTGCTCCACCTTGGCACGCACGCTGGCCTTCAGGCGCTGCCTTCTCCAGCAGTTTGTGCAGCTCCCGGTTGGGGTCGAGCGCTTTGCGCTTGCCCGGGCGCATGGCCACTTGCCACTTGCCACTTGCCACTTGCCACTTGCCACTTGCCACTTGCCACTTGATCTTGGCCTTGGCTTTGCTCCCTTGCATCTCCTGGCGCTTGTCCACGCCCTGATAGCCCGCGTCACCCCGGGCATGCTTATCTTTGCCATGCAACAGTCCTGCTGCCTGCGTCGCATCGTTGACGTTGGCAGCTGTGCCGATGACGGTGTGCACCAGTCCCGAGTCAGCATCCACGCCAATGTGTGCCTTCATTCCAAAGTGCCACTGGTTACCCTTCTTGGGTTGGTGCATCTCGGGGTCTCGCTCACCCTCTTTGTTCTTGGTCGAGCTGGGCGCCGCAATGATGGTAGCATCCACGATGGTGCCGGTCTTGAGCATCAGGCCCTGCTGGGCCCGTCCGGTGTTGATGGCGGCCAGCACCTGCGGGGCCAGTTGGTGCTTCTCCAGCAGATGGCGAAAGCACAGGATGTTGGTTTCGTCGGGCATGCGCGCTGCGCCATCCAGGCCTGCAAAGCGACGGTACAGCGGGCGCTCGTGCAGCTCTTCTTCCATGGCCGGTCGCTCAGGTTCCACCACAGCTGCAGGCAGTGGATGCGCGGCATGGTCTCGATGGGAAACGGTGGACGGCCGCCCAACGCTTGGTGCGCGCCACGCGCAAATGGGGTAATAAGGGCCACCAGCGTTGCCCAGGCCACCACCAGGTTCATCTCTTGGAGGAAAACCTCCTTGCGGGTCTTCTTGGGCAGTGGGTCCAGGTCCAGGGTGTATTGATCCATGGCGCCATTGTCTTGGATGCTTGGCGCTGCGGAAGATCAGCTGGGGAGGGCGGATTCAACCGGTCGATGCAACACACTAACCACCGCGTAGGTGCAAGGAGTGTTGCAGATGAAACAGCGACCAAGAATCTACTACTCAGATACCCAGAAGGCACTAATGTGGGAGCGCTGGAAGCAGGGCTGGACGCTGCATGAGATCGGCAAGCTCTTTGATCGCGCCCACTCGTCGATCCACCGAATAATCGCTGAAACAGGTGGATTCCGACCTCCTGAGCGATCACGCGCAGCGATTGCATTGACGTTGGCAGAGCGCGAGGAGATCTCGCGGGCGATGGTGTCAGGCGATTCGATTCGCTCTATCGCAACTCGGCTAGGGCGATCACCATCGACCATTAGTCGAGAGATCAAGCGCAATGGCGACTGCGATGGCTACCGTGCAAACCAGGCCGATGAGGCAGCCTGGGCTCGAGCGCGGCGCCCAAAGCGCTGCAAGCTCAGTGAGAACCGTGCATTGGCACGAATCGTGGCTCACAAGCTGCGAATGCTGTGGTCACCAGAGCAAATTGCAGGTTGGCTCAAGCAAACTTATCCTTGCGACAAGAGCCACCACGTGTCACACGAGACCATCTACCGCAGTCTGTTCATTCAAACGCGTGGCGCCTTGAAGAAGGAGCTGTTGGAGCACCTCAGGCGCACTCGTGGGATGCGCCGATCACGGCACTACACACAGAAGACGGCAATTCACGGAAAGATTGTTGATGCTGTTTCGATCAGCGAGCGTCCCGCTTGCGTCGAGGACCGAGCCGTGCCTGGTCACTGGGAAGGCGACCTGGTCTTTGGCAGCGGGAACAGCCAAATTGCGACGCTGGTTGAACGTCAAACGCGATACGTGATGCTGGTGAAGCTCAATGGCAAAGACTCGGAGTCGGTCGTCAAGGCACTCATCAAGAGCGCCAGCAAGCTACCGCAGGAGCTGTACAAGTCACTGACCTGGGACAGAGGCACGGAGATGCATGCCCACAAGCAATTCACGATGGCTACCGACATCCAGGTTTACTTCTGCGACCCGCGAAGCCCGTGGCAGCGGGGAAGCAACGAGAACACGAACGGTTTACTCAGGCAGTACATGCCCAAGGGGATGAATCTCTCGGGTCTCTCACAGCTTCAGCTCAACGCCATTGCAAGACAATTGAACGAGAGGCCACGCAAGACGCTGGGCTTTCACACACCCACTGAGATGTTCAGCGAATGCTTGCATCGACCGGTTGAATCCGCCAGGTTTTGCAGGCTTTCCCTAATAGTAATAGTGCGACATCTGACATCTGTGGCCCCAATGCCCCCACCGCCGGGAACTAAGTTTCGACAGTAATTTGACGTATTTCCGACCAGACTACTTTGCTGCACACGTCCGCTTCCAGCAAGAACCGAGGCAACAAGCTTACCGATAAACTCATTGATTAGCGCCTTGAAGCAAAATTCAACCAAACGCCATCGACACCATAAATCTGAGTGCGAAAGTAGGCAAAAAATCGGCAACCGCTTGGAATCTGCGCAGCCTGTCACCGCTTGTCCCGGCCCTGGGACCATCTGTCATCGGCTTCTTGGCGGAACCATGACGGCTTAGTAGGATGAAGTAATGCATGCATCGAAACCCTGCCATGCGGCCCATAAAGTGGCTGCAATCCACCCACCCAGATGGCAGCGAGGATTCACCGCCATTGAGTTGATGGTTGTTGTAGTCATTGTTGCCATCCTGGCAGCGCTGGCGGGTCCCAGTTTTAGTCTCTTGATCGAGCGCTGGCGTGTGCGCGATGCAGCCGAAGCACTGACGTCCAGTTTGTATTTGGCCCGCTCAGAGGCAATCAAACGCGGCGGTGGAGTGACCGTCGATGCGACTGGCGGCTGGAATACCGGCTGGAAATTGACTTACACCCAGAACAGCACCACCACCGACATTAAAGTCAACGCGGCACCCTCGCGCGTGACTATCGCTCAGAACAATAACAAAACAGCACTATATGTGGATCGCTGGGGCATGCTGACAGAAAACAGTGGAGGCGTAGCCGTAGCGATGAGTTTTTTACTCTACCCTGAAGGCAAATCTTCAACCGACCAAGCGGCCATTCGGCTGTGTGCGAGCATGGGAGGCCGCATCGTGCAGGTGCCGCACGGTGCTGCCTGCCCAATATGACTTGTAAGCGTAGTCATGAAGTTTGACAACTTTTCCGTATCGCAAAATCCCTGCAATCGTGCCGGAGGATTCACTGCCATTGAGTTGATGGTGGTGATCGGAATTCTGGCAGTGCTGGCGGGTCTTGCAGGACCCTCCATGACCCTCATGATCGAGAGCTGGCGGGTGCGTGACGCCACAGAGGCGCTTCGCTCATCCCTTCAGATGGCACGCTCTGAGGCTATTAAGCGAGGGGGCATGGTAGCGATACAAAAGCTGCCAAACAACACCAATGGATGCAACACCGCCACAAGCACTCGCGACTGGGATTGTGGCTGGATCATCTGCCACGACACCAATGGCAACGGTGTTTGCAATGCCAGCGAGCCGGTGCTGCAGCGCATAGACACACCATCGAATGTGCAAGTCACCCGCACAGGAGGTGGGGCCGCTATCAAGTTGAACCGCTGGGGCTTGGTGGACGGAGCTTGGCTAGGCTTCAGTTTGGTTCCCTTAGATAAATCCACCACGCACCCTGGCGCTCGGGGTGTCTGCATGAGTTCAGGTGGACGTATACGCACTATTCCCCCAGAGGCTATTCCATGTACCAGCTGACATCTTTCAACCCTGCTATACAACGACGCCAGCGCGGCATTAGCCTGATCGAGTCGCTGGTCGCCATCGTGGTGATGGCGCTGGGCATCTTGGGGATATTAGGCGTCCAAATGCGGACCTTGACAGATACATCCACCACCGTCCGACGGGCTCAAGCCATCCGTTTGATTGAGGACCTGAGTGAACGCATGAAGGTTAGTCCCAATGCATTGCTGAGTATTAAAAGCTACGAATCGGGGTATAACAAAAAGGCCAGCGATTTGACTGCCTCCAACTGCGATAGTGCCACTTGTACCCCAGCAGAGCAGGCAGCTTATGACCTGAAACAGTGGAAAACGACGGTGGAGCAGTCTCTTCCAGGGGGACAAGCCAGCATTTTTCTGGCTCCGGGAGAAACAGTCGAAGCCAACCGTCGTCAATTGGGAATCATGATTGCGTGGCGAGAGAACGAGCGGGACACCGCTGCCGCCTACAAGGACGATATCGATGCGACTAAATTCCGAGCAACGACAAATAACGGTACTGCAGGTGCACTGAGTTCTGGAACCGACGCGGCCAATGCCTGTCCCGCCGACAAAACCTGCCACTTGCAATACATCACCGTCGCGGCGCGCTGTGCCCCTTATGACGATGGGAGTGGCACTAAGACGCTTTATTGCTCATAACTCCGCTCCGTCACGTTTTTGTAAAAGACAAAAAATTTGGCGCGTATTTGACGAGCCCTAAACGATGAAAACTCTCCACAACCCCCTCCAGCAGCGCGGTGTAACACTGATCGAGTTAATGGTCGGCATAGTCATTGGGCTGCTCGTCGTGGCCGTAGCCATGGGGGCGCTGATGGTGTCACGCGGAATCTCAGGCACCGTGAGCGACGCTAGCGCCATACAGCAGCAGGGTGCATACGTGATGCGGGTTATTGGCCAACAACTTCGCCAAACCGGTTCGCTGTACCTTAACCCCAACCCCACCGGAGGCAGCAACACTGATGTGCTTAGCCCAGTGGCTTTTGAAATCAAAGCAGCCGCGGTGAGCGGTGGGAACAGCTTCGCACAAGAAAGCACACTCGCGGGCGCAGGCGATACGGTGACCACTGGCTTCCGACGCTACGCGGACAATGTGTTCATGGTCGCAGGCACACCCGCCAGCGGGGCCTCCGCTGCGACATTTGGCACCGACTATCTCGCTCGCAACTGCGTTGGCGCCCCTGGCAATAGCAGCACCGATCAGTTGATTGAGAGTATTTTCAGCTTTGACAGCGCCAAAAGCGAGCTGCAATGCGGAGGCAACGGTGTTACCACCCCTCAACCCATTGTGCAAAACGTCGCGCAATTCCAGGCCCTTTACATGGTCCAAACTACCGATGCCGCTGGATCCAAAATTCAGTACACCAAGGGAAGCGATATGCCAGCGGCCGCAACTGATCCAACCTGGCGACGCGTGCAAGGCATTCAAGTCTGCCTGGTGCTTTACGGTAGCGAGCCCATCAATATGCCTGCAGGTAGCACCTACACCGACTGCTCAGGCACCAGCGTGGACATGACCACACTTGCCGGCACTCGAAAAAACCGCATGCATCTGGTGTTCCGTAACACCTTCCAATTGCGCAGCCAAGGGCTGATCTGACGCGCGCCCCTTGTAGAACATCGCAAAGCAGCCATCATGCAAAACTTACTGCGCCCTGCCGCCCTCCATCCACTCGCTCGCAGGCGACAACCGACCCCAAACGTTGCCAAGCACCAGCGTGGCGTGGCACTGTTTGTGGTCATCGTTTTCGTCATGCTCTCCATGCTGCTGGCGCTCTGGGCCTCACGAACCTCCCTTTTCAACGAAATGGTAGTGGGCAACGACGCAGATTACCAACGTGCCCTGGAAGCAGCCCAAGCACTGCTGCAAGACGCCGAGCTGGACATCCGTGGCGAAATGGCTGACGGCAGCCCATGTGCCGGCCCTCCTTGTCGCGCCTACACGAGCGGAGCGATGCAGTTTCCTGGGGACACCAATGAAATCAATCCCCTGATTACCTCGCTGGAGGCAGAAACCAAACGCTGCAAGGATGGTTTATGCACGCGCCGCGTCGGACGGCAAGATTTCTGGAACTACGCCACAGACACGACCCCGATTACACCCGGCGCCGATGCGGGCCTGGGAGAAGTACCGCTCTCCGACCTCATGGGTGTAGGTGCCCGCTATGGCCAGTTTACGGGAGCAATTAACAATACCACCAACAAAACCACTGGCGCTCAAATCAACCCAATTCTCTCCGAAACCGGAACCGGCCTAGGAGGCTGGTATTGGATAGAAATCATGCGCTACAGCGATGCAGCCAAAAGCGCCAACCTGATCGTCGATTCCAGCACCAGCCAGTTGCCGCTGAACCTCGACGTTTATGTGGTCTTCCGTATTACCGCTGTCGCCAAGGGGCGCAAGCCCGAGACCACCGTCGTATTGCAGGAAACATACGCGCGACAACGGACAAAAGATTGAAACCATGGACTCAATTACTACAAATTTAATAGCAAACAACGCATACAAAGCAAGAGCTGCAAGCTTGTTTTATTTTTTTTGCTGAACCCATCTCTGAAGGAGCACGCCATGCCCCGAACCAATCGCATCCCCTTTCGGAAAAACCTACTGGCCATTGCCGTAGGTGCGGTGTTGACCCCTGCCTGGGCACTGAATCTGGTGCAGGAACCACCTCTTCCCACTTCCAAATCGGCTTTTGTAGCGCCGAATGTGATTATCTCTATCGATGATTCAGGGAGTATGAATTTTGGCGTTAAAACGGGCAGTGATGGCTCAACCGCTACCGGCCCAGGCTACACGGAACCGGACGGCAGTGGCAAATGGAAAGATGACGCAAGACGCGTCAAGGTTCTGCAGTATGCATTGAAAAAGGTCTTTAATGACAAAGCCCTGATACCAGAAAACAAACTGCGCATTGCCTGGCAGTCCATGAATAACGGTACCCAAAAGAATGTCAACGCACCGGGTATGGTCACCAACTCCATGCGCCCTATCGACGCTGTTGTTGGCACCAACAAGGCGCACCGCGATAATTTTCTTGCTTTCGTTGATGGTTTAGCACCGGGCAGTGGGACGCCTTTGCATCGGCTACCCAGTCAAGCAGATGCCTACATGCGACGCAACCTTAACAGCAGTAGTCCATGGGCCACCGATCCTGGTGGTACCGGCAGCAAGGCCACCGAATATTTGGGGTGCCGTCGCAATTACCACATTTTGATGACAGATGGTCGCTGGAATGGCGCTGTCTCCGGCGGCACGCAGGACGGCGTGGGTTGGGCGGACCTAGGTGACCGGAAGGCTTACAGCACTACCTCAGATCAGACTAAGGTCTACTATGATAACTATTCGGACACGATTTCCGACTGGGCATTCAAAAGCTGGATGGAGCCTTTGCAGACGGCGTCTCTTTTGAAAGACTCAAACAAGCTCAAACCCTCAAAAGTTTATGATGAGGCCCCCGCCACGGAGCTTTTCACTCGAACAGTCAATAAAACTAAAATTATAACCGTCTCCGGAAATACCAATTCACAGCGAAGAACTGCATGTCTAGCCATCCCTGGAGTTTATCTCGGCGGCACTAGCAATAACTGTCAAGTACCAGATGGAACCGAAACCAAATCGGTTAACTTACAAAAATATTGGAATCCAAAATACAATCCCGCAACATGGCCACACATGGTCACATACACCATCGGCTTCAGCGATGATGCTACTACGTGGCCTGGTGCAAGCAGCATTATTGGACCAACAGACAAGGTTCCTTTTGGTTACGATAACAGTTTCATCGATATCGTAACAGGCTTCCAAGCTTGGCCGGCGATGGATAGTGAAGACAAGCGTGCACTAGATTTGTGGCATGCCGCCATCAATGGGCGTGGCCGCTTTTATTCCGTATCAGAGGCTCAAGACCTCGCTAAAGCATTTACCGAAATTATCGGCAAGATCAACGAAGAAAGCGCTCCACTGCCCGACGAAATCGCCGGCGGCGGCAGTACCAGCGGATATAACGTGTCGCAAAGCAATGCAGGAATTTTTGCATCCACCTACAGCCCGAAACGAGGCTGGAGTGGATCAATTACTGCTACGCGCGCCATTGAACCCGAAGAATATGCATGCCCCACTGAAGCAGATCCTGGGCTTAAATGCATTCGTTTTCCAGACACTGTTGCTGGCTGGCAGGGTAAATCCACAGCTGATCGACTCGACGAAACTTGGCCTGCAGATGGCGCCGTAGACAGCCGTCTTGTTTTAAGCTGGAGTGACACAACCAGCGCTGGCATTCCCTTCAAATGGTCTTCTGGCACCCCAGTAGGTTACAGCACAGAGCAAAAGTGGGCATTGCTGGGTATTACTTCGGGTGACACCACGACCGATCCGTTGAAGACCAATGGCATCAATATCGTTAATTACATCCGAGGTGATCGCAGACTGGAGGGCACAACCCCCGCCAAGCCATTGCGGGAGCGGTTCAGCCGTCAGGGTGACGTGGTCAACTCTGAAATTTGGTACACCGGGCGCCCAAGTAGCAACTACGCCATGGGTTATTCGACCTTTGTCGCCGCCCAGAAAAACCGCACACCTGTTCTTTACGTGGGTGGCAACGACGGCATGCTGCATGGGTTCTCGGCAACCGACGGCAAAGAGTTGATTGCCTATGTGCCCCGTGGCGTGGTCGGCGGGCTGAAAGACCTGACCGATAAGGACTATCAGCACCGCTACTATGTTGACGGCTCACCCATGACCGGTGACATCAAGGACGGTAGCAACTGGAAGACCCTGCTGGTGGGTGCACTGGGTGCTGGTGGCAAAGGCTACTTTGTGCTAGACGTCACCAACCCAGGCAGCTTTGGCACGGCCAACGCAGCTGACTTGGTGGTGCTGGATAAGACCCGTGCCCAAAATGAGGCCGAGCCTAACTGCAGCGCGCTTTCAGGATTGGCAAAAAGCGACTGCGAAAAGGGCGTAGCCGATATGAGGGATATTGGCAACATCACCGCTGTGCCAGGGCGTAACCCCGCCAACAAACAGGAGGCTACGCAAATCACCCGTCTGAACAATGGGCGTTGGGCGGCAGTGCTGGGCAACGGTTACAACAGCACCAACCAGCGCCCGGTGCTACTGGTGCAATATCTTGATGGAGACAGGACGCTCAAACGTATTCAAGCCGTCCCAGCGACAGTTGCCACGGGCACAGGCAACGCCAACGACAATGGCTTGGCCTCGCCCACGTTGGTAGACCTGGATGGTGATGGCAAGACCGACATAGTCTATGCCGGTGACAACCTGGGCAACCTCTGGAAGTTCGACCTTACCAGCGCCACCGATGGCGATTGGAAGGTCGCCTTCGGTGACAACAAGCCGCTGTTTACTGCCCGTGGTCCGGTCACACTATCCAGCACCACACGCGACCAAGTGCAACCAATCACCGCTCCACCCATCGTGCGCCCTAATGATCGCAGCATGACGGTAGGCTCAGGCCCAAGTGAAAAAACGGTACCCATCGGGGGAATGATGGTCGCCTTCGGCACAGGACGTAACCTTACGGCCAACGACCGCCGAACTGACATCACACAACCTGTACAAACCCTTTATTCGGTGTTAGACAACACGCGTTACCGCATGAAGTCTGACAAGAGTTCACTCGAAGTGCATCCGGGTGCAGGCGACTGTGTCGCTGCACCCACAACCTGCGTGCCAGCTCCCGCGCAGGTCGGCACCATTGCGAACAGTGGGGCTCCGCTGGCCAAACAATCCATCACGACCGTATCTGGCGATGACGCTACCGTAACTGCAACCCAAGAACTGAAAAAAGAGACCTGGAAGGATTACAAAGGCTGGTACTTGGACTTGCCGTTCAGCGGTGAGCGTCTGCTCAAACCCATGCAGTTCTTTGATGGCAGTAATATCCTCGCGGTTTACAGCGAATCACCCTCCGGCACCAAGAACAGCGAGAGCGATAACATCAATGAAAGCTGCGTGCCGGTGAAGGTTGACACTAGCGCGGGTAGCCAGTTCCGCACCTTTGTCAATATCATGGATGGAAAAATCCCGACGGTTCAATTGGTGGACACCGACAACAACGGTATTTACAACGCCACTGCCGACAAAAAGGTGGCCCGGGTTGCTGTCAAGACAGGCACACCGGTTCTGATTACTAAGCGTGACCGCATTCAGGACTTAACAGGGGGCGGCGGCGCACGTGATACGTTGAATCGCATGCCCGAGCAATCCATGCGCCCCAGCTGGCGCCAACTGAAGTGAAAGACGCATAATAATGATTCAACCATCGCATGGAGCACAACGTGGCTTCACGCTCATCGAAGTGATGATCGTGGTGGCCATCGTGGGCATTCTTTCGGCCATTGCGTACCCTAGTTACGCTGAATACATCCGGCGTGGTCACCGGGCAGACGCGCGTGCCGGATTGCTACAAGCGCAGCAGTACTTAGAGCGCGCCTCCACGGCTACGGGGGTTTACCCGACGACTCTGCCAAATGCGCTCAGATGGCGCCTTCCCGATGGAACGGTCGACCCGACAAAGCGCTACACCATTGACTTCCAAGCGGGAAATAACAACGCAACCTTCACACTGGTCGCCACGCGCAAAGCGGGAGGGCCTCAGGCAACGGATAGATGCGGAGATTTCACACTCACCAATACTGGTATCCGCAACGTCGTGAATTACGCCGGCGGCACAACAGCGACGGAGTGCTGGAATAAATAGCCGGCCTACCATTTGTGGTAGTTGGGATTGACTTGTTCGACTTGGTGTAGCCAATTTCTCTTTGTAGATGGCGAGTTGCAGGTCTTGACTGAATTCCTGTTTGAACTCCGACCGGGGTAAGTCTCCTGCTTCATTGCAAATTGCGTTTAGCCCCACACGGATGAGCCTTAATCAGTTTCGCCCTAAGGCGAGCCCCACGGCCGATCCTCATTCCCCGCCAATTGCAGGAGCTACAACCCAAAGTTTGTTTGGCGTTATCAGTTTCTGCGGAGACAATGCTGTGCGTCATGACCTCCCCACAGCACCCCGATACCTGTACCCCAACCGACCCGTTTGACCCGGATTCAACTTTGGCATTCCAGCGTCGCATGGAGCGCGCGCCGGAGTGGTTTTGTTCTTTTCTGGCGGGCAACAGTCGGGAAAAGAGCCGCTTGCGCCGCGAGATGGCCACCATGAAAGGCTCGGTGGTCTGGCTGGTGCAGCAGCGCCGCCAGGGCACCTGGAGTGCCGAGGAACGAGCCAGCCTGCGGGATGTGATGCGGTCCGCGTCTTCGGTCAGCCCTTATCTTTTTATATGGGTGATCCCCGGCTCGATGCTGCTGCTGCCCTTCATGGCGTGGTTTCTGGACAAGCAACGCAAACGGCGGGAACGCAAGCTTTTGCGATAGCACTGCACTGGGCTGAAGGATATAGCGCGCTCAAAAAGACAGGCCAGTCGGCCTGCCCCTGCGGTCTCAGCCTAGGTGCTACGCCCAGTTGCTGGTAATGACCACCAGCATGCCCGCCCCCACCAACCCCAGCTGCCAGCGCAGGGCCGTGGACCACGATGGCACATGACGCTCCACTCGCAGATACAACAGACGCCCAGCGGCCAGCGACAGCCCAAACGCCAGGAGCATGCCCACGGCGTTCAGCGCTGGTGATGTAGGCCAGAGGTGGCTGACCACCGCGTTCACAAGCAAGCACACGGCAAAGTGCACCAGAAACACCGAGTACGACATCTGGCCGAGCTTTACGAGCGGCGACACACCAGAAAAGCTGCGCACGCGCGCAGAGCGCATGGCCACCACCAGGCACAAGGCCGTGACCGCAGCCACGGCAATGCGTGCCCGGAAATCCACCGCCAGCGCTGCCCCCACCAGCAGCGCCATGAGGCAGACCCATGCCTGCGCCTGCGGCGCCCGCACCGCCCAGTAGGCCAGCATGCCCAGGCCGTAGGCACCAAAAAAGTACAGCGCCCACATGTCCAACCCCGCGATGCGGTTGAAAACCCATAGCGAGGCAGCAGCCACCAACAGCACCAGCCCCTGCGACAAGGCCGCAGCATGGTGCTGTACCCAGCGGACAGGCAGCGCGCGTACACCGGCCAGCATCAGCACGGTCAGCGCAAAGAGTTGAAAGTCGATGGCCACGTACCACACGCCAGCCGACAAAGCGCCTTCACCCACGATGTCCTGCAGCAGCAAAGCGTTCGCCAACAGTTGGGACAAGGTGGGTTGGTCGGGCACTGAGTGGTGCTCCATCCAAGGTCGCACGAGGGCGGCGACCACCACCGCCAGCATCAACGCCACGGCATAAGGCACCACCAGCCGCACGAAGCGTTTGGCAATGGCGGTGCCCGCATGGTCGAAACGCGCAATGCCCTGGGGCGCAAGGCTCGCAGCAGCCAGGTACCCACCCAACACCAGAAACACCTGCACCGCCATGCGCCCATAGTCATATAGCCACGCTATGAGTACTGGAGCCAAGGGATGGGCGATGTCGGACATCGGGCCATAGAAGGCCAAGTGGTGCCACACGATGGTGGCGCAAGCCATGCCCTTGATCATGTCGATCAAGGGTGTGCGGGATGTGGACGAAGACATAGGGTGAGGTGTTGAATCCCTGCGGACAGTGCGCCGCTGGATATCCGGATTCCCTCCGCGCTGATTCGCCTGCTGCGCAAAGCAGCAAGGCGAACTGGACCGAGGATGGAACAACAAAACCCGCTATTGTCCTCCGTTAGAGGATTTTTTGCACAGCTGCACTGTCTCCCGCTGGTCTGCCATCACCTGCAGCGGGCTCGATGAACAAGAGTCCGCGCACCGCGCGAAGCGTGGATACCCTCAGTAACGCAGACTGCCTTCCGCGTCCACGATAGCCAGCTCCACATAGGTCGACCCATTGTGGTTGCGCGGCGAATACTTCACGCTGAAACGACCAAAAGCAATTTCACCCGCGTCCTCCATCGTTTTGGAGAACGACTCGGTAGTCAGGTTGCGCCCCGTGCGGCGTAGCCCTTCCACCAGCAAGCGCGCGTGGACAAAACCTTCGAACTGCGAAGCCGAGGGTTGAGCGCCGGGCGACTTGGCACGCAGCAGGCTCAGATATTCGGCCACCACCGGGATAGTGGTGTTGCGCAGCGAAGGCATGATCTGCGCCAGGATGATGCCCCGCGCCTTGTCCCTGAGTTCGCGCTGGATCACGTCCATGCTGGCCACCGAGAACCCGTAGTAGGCAGGCCGCGCTGCCGTGGCCTGCACCGCCTTGATGTAGCTCGTGAAAGTGGTGCCGCCGGTCGCCACGATCACAGCCTGGGGCTGGGCTTTTTCGGTCGCCTGTGCGGCGGCGGCAAAGTCGGGCTGTTTGGGGTCCACCTTGATCTCGGCCACAAAGGGCAGCTTCTCCTCGTCCGAAGCTTTCTTGAGCTCACCTGCCAGTGTCTTGCCCAGGCCGTCGTCCTGAAAGAACACCGCCACACGGGTGATGCCTTGCTGACGCAGCTGCGACACGATCTTGCTGGCCTCGTTCGCATAACCCGCACGCACATGGAACACATACGGATTGAACGCCTCGCGAAACACCGAGGCACCCGTGACGGGGCCAAACAGCACAGTGCGCTGCTCCTTGATCAGCGGCAGGATGGCCCCCGTCTGCGCCGTACCGGTGCTATGGAAAATCATGAACACCTTGTCGTTCTCCAGCAGCTGGCGCGTGTTTTCCACGGCCTTTTGCGGGTCGAAAGCATCATCGAGCGTGGTGTACCGGATCATGCGGCCATGTACCCCGCCCTGCGCGTTCACCGCGTCGAACAGCAGTCGCGAGCCCTCGCCATACTGCGCCGTCTGCGGCCCGAGCGGCCCCGACAGCACGACCGAGGCACCCAGCCGGATTTCATCGGCGGTCACGCCTTCATTGCGGGCATGAACCAGGGTGGTGGCGCACACGGCCAGCAGGCACACAAAAGCACGGAACATCAGGCATCTCCCTCGCAACATGGTGACAAGGCCGGCGAACGTGGCACCGGCATTCATTGATTATTTTTCATCACCATTATCGGTAGGGGACTTCTCCTCCTCACGCGGGTTTCCCCTCGGGTGCGTCACCGCAAAGACACCGCACGAACGCCTCCCACAAAGACATTCGCCCGCCTTGCGGGATACACATGGCGGGCGAAACAAGCGACGGGGTGAGGGAAGAAAGATGGCCGAATGCCCCCCAGAGGCACAAAGCCACCGCCCCTCACACAGAGCGCAGATTCAGAGCTTGAGACGGGCGCGGGCCGCCTCGTATTCACTGCGCAGCTTGGCGACCAGTTCGGCGGTGCTGGTCACGGCGTTGATGGAGCCGATGCCCTGGCCGCAGCCCCAAATGTCCTTCCAGGCCTTCTTGGCGTCGCCGCCAAAGTTCATCTTGCTGGGGTCGGACTCTGGCAGGTTGTCCGGGTCCATGCCTGCCGCGCGGATCGAGGGCGCCAGGTAGTTGCCATGCACGCCCGTGAACAGGTTGCTGTAGACGATGTCGTCCGAGTTGCCGTCCACGATGGCTTGTTTGTAGGCC
>Ga0307998_1000719_pt1 | contig 18521 bp, 15 predicted proteins | sample Davwhametageno37_FD_203147 | JGI IMG/M metagenome (GOLD analysis project Ga0307998, IMG submission 203147) | Marine microbial communities from Davis Island wharf, Antarctic Ocean - #37 | ecosystem: Environmental > Aquatic > Marine > Unclassified | place: Antarctic Ocean: Davis Island wharf... | reverse complement strand
GTTCCGGCACAGCGTGTAGTTAATAGAAATGGAATGCTAACCGGCAAACATCATTTTGAAACACCTTATGAAATGCAAGATTTGCTTGAATCAGAAGGGATTGAGGTGGGAAATAATAAAATATTAAATTTTCCCGAGATATTCTGGGACCCCTCAGAGGAGCTTAATTTAGAAAAATAAAATTTTCTAAAAAAGACAAAAATACTACCTCCATTAAGCCTTATTTATACCCAATCTAAATTATCTTCGCAAGATGGAAATCACTAGCGAAAAAATTCTACACGCCTTATCATTTGTAATTGAGCCCGACTTAAAAAAAGACATTGTTTCATTAGGATTTGTATCCAATATTTCTGTTGACGGAAACACTGTGTTTTTTACGGTACAAGTAAGCAACCCAGCAATGCACAGCCGTAAACGAATGGAAGAAGCTTGTGAAACACAAATTCATTTAAAAATATCAAACGATATTCAAGTTCGTGTGGATGTTGTAGGAATGGATAAAGAGAAAAAAGAAAGTCCAGAAACACGAAAAGTGCTTCCAGGGGTAAAAAATATTATTGCTATTGCTTCAGGAAAAGGTGGAGTAGGGAAATCAACCATTACTGCAAATTTTGCCGCCGGTATGGCAAAAAAAGGATACAAAGTTGGGTTAATTGACGCTGATATTTATGGTCCATCAATTCCCATTATGTTTGATGTAGAAAATCAAAAGCCAGGCATGGAAGATATTAATGGGAGTAACAAAATGATTCCTGTTGAATCCTATGGGGTTAAAATACTGTCCATAGGTTTTTTCGCTGAAACTGACCAAGCCATTGTCTGGAGAGGGCCAATGGCTAGCAAAGCTTTAAACCAAATGGTTTCTGATGTGGAATGGGGTCAATTAGACTATTTGTTTATTGATCTACCACCGGGAACAGGAGATGTTCACTTATCTATAGTTCAGGCAGTTCCAATTACGGGTGTCGTGATGGTAAGTACACCACAGCCAGTGGCTTTAGCAGATGCTCGAAAAGGAATTAATATGTTTAAATTGGATTCTATTAATGTTCCTATATTAGGTTTAGTAGAAAATATGAGTTGGTTTACTCCGGCAGAATTACCGGAAAATAAATATTACATTTTCGGAAAAGACGGCGCAAAAGAGCTAGCAGAAAAAATGGATATTCAATTATTAGGTCAAATTCCTTTAGTGCAAAGCATTCGAGAAAGTGGAGATGTAGGTCGGCCTACAATTTTGCAAGAAAATACTTCTCAAGCTTTAGCCTTTGAAGAAATGGTAAATAAACTAGAAAATAAACTGGGCAAGTAGTAAGGCTCAATTCCGTTACATTTGTTACAATTCAAAATCACATTATGCAAACTTCAGTTTCAGCAAACCTTTTCGATAAAGTAAATAAAGCACTTGAAGATATGCGCATCTTCGTAAAGGAAGATGGTGGCGATTTAGAACTACTTGAAGTTACGGAAGATGGTATTGCTCGAGTTGAACTTAAAGGATCTTGCACTAATTGTTCAATGAATAATATGACTTTTAAAGCTGGAGTGGAAGAATCTATTTTGAGATCCGTTCCTGAAATCGTAAAAGTTGAGGCAGTGGGTTTTGTACTTGTTAAATAGAGAAATAAGTTTTAAAATCAGCCCTGTTGTGAATCCTTATAGGATCATTTAATCAGGAACAATATGAAGAAATCGAAATTTATTTTTGATGAAAAATCTTCGATTTAATCAACCCTAGTTTATTTATAAAATAAATCCAGCTTGTCCATAAAACACCTAAACCGTATACCGAACTTCTCTTAAAGTTTATAGAACTGGCTTCTTCAAAATATTTTGTAGGGCAAGTTACTTCGCCAATTTCAAAGCCAGCGTAAAAAATTTGCGCAAGCATTTGGTTGTCAAACACAAAATCGTCCGAATTTATATTATAATTAATTCCCTCTAAAACTTCTCTGGAAAAGGCGCGGTAGCCAGAGTGATATTCCGAAAGTTTTTGGTTCATTAATATATTTTGCGATAAGGTTAAAAACCGATTTGCTATGTACTTATAAATTGGCATTCCACCTTTTAAAGCTCCTTTTCCAAGTATTCTTGAAGCCAAAACAACAGGATACAAATCATTAGCAATAATATGAGCAATGGAAGGAATAAGAAGTGGAGTGTATTGGTAGTCAGGGTGAACCATGATTACTATGTCAGCACCTATTTCTAGAGCTTTGTTGTAAAGCGTTTTTTGGTTTCCACCATATCCTTTGTTTTCTTCATGGCGAATAACGTGTTTAATCCCTATTCTTTTGGCAACTTCGCTAGTATCGTCAGGGCTATGATCGTCCACCAAAATAACATCATCAACAATGCTGAAGTCAATCTCCTTGTAGGTTTTTTCTACCGTTTTTGAAGCATTGTAAGCGGGCATTACCACCACTACTTTTTTACCTTTTATCATTGCCGAAAATTTGTTGCAAAAGTAAAGTTTAGTTGTGGTTATACAAAACTCAAAACGCCGGACATAAAAGCGGTCTATAACTTTTTATTTTTGGTCTTGAGGCAATGCCATATCCACCATCTTTAGGATATTTTACCCGAGTACTTCTCCGTCATATAAGTTTGAAACGCGAATCATCCAATTCCCTTTTTCAATTCTAGAATCGTGTGACCCAAAAACAATTGTTTGATAAATACGGTTTTGTGCTTTATCTATAATAAACGGGGCGTTTCTAGTATTAACTTTAAAGTATTTTTTAAATATCTAAAATCCGTTTTTATGGTTGTATTATAGGGGTTAAGTCTACTTTATTCGTGTTTTTCACGGATAACCAAGTCAATTTATGATTGACCTTTACAAATAAGAAAAAGTGAACAAAAGAGAATACCGAAGATTATCCTTGACATTCTTAATGTCGGATTAATAAAATTGGAAAACGAGATTGGTGCTATTTTCAAATCAATTTCGAAATCTAATTAACTCATTCCTTTTTCAATATAACCTATCAAAGCATGAATCACTTTAATATGAATTTCTTGAATACGATCGGCATATTCTGATTTTGGAGCTCGAATTTCAACATCACATTCGCCCACTAATTTACCACCATCTTTTCCGGTAAGGCAAATAACTCGCATTCCTTTTTCTTTTGCTGCTTTTACAGCATTTAGAACATTTTCGGAATTTCCGCTGGTCGATATACCTAATAATATATCTCCTTTATTACCAATTGCTTCAACAAATCTAGAAAAAACGAATTCGTAACCATAATCATTGGCAACACAAGAAAGGTGTCCTGCATCGGATATCGAAATTGCTGCCAAGGCAGGTCTGTCGTCTCGGTATCTTCCAGAAAGCTCTTCAGCAAAGTGCATGGCATCGCTCATAGAACCACCGTTTCCACAGCTAATAATTTTACCGCCATTCTTTAAGCAGTCAACCAGTAAGTCGCCTGCCAATTGAATTAGTGCAAAGTTTTCGTCAACAGAAAACTCGTTTAATACTTGTTGTGCTTCAGAAAATTGGGCGCGGATAAAATTCATTATTGCGCTTTTTTATAAAAGTAAATCCCTGTTTGTAACCAAGCTTTAAAATCTTCAGCATCTCTATGTCGGTCATAATCGGCTGTGCCATTGTCAAGGTCTTCACCATCTGGCCCTAACATAGCATAATAAGGCTGAGTGTTGGTTTTGTAGCGTATAACTTGTTTGTACATCCACTTGTCGCCAACGGTTTTAAGTGTTTTCTTTCTAGTTCCAATCAATACTTCTTTTACTTCATCAGCAGGTAATGGTTCCTTAAAATCTACGTATAACGAAACAATTACAACATCGTTTCTAAGCATATCTATGATTCCAGGTTCACCCCAGACTTTTTCTTCCATTTTTCTACAGTTTGCACAAGCTTTTCCTGTAAAATCTACAAATAGCGGTTTGTTAACAGATTGAGCATACTTTAAAGCAAGGTCCCAATCGTGAAATACTTGAATATTTTGAGGTCCTTGATGCATTCCTTCAATATGTTCACTTCCCGATGACTGACCACCAGCGGCAAAACTACCATAAGGAGCTTCGGCATAAGTCATTGGTGGGGGAAAACCTGCTATTAATTTTAATGGTGCGCCCCACATTCCAGGAATAAGGTAAATAGTAAAAGTGAAAGTAATTACAGCTAAAAGAACTCTACTAACTGGCAGTTTTTCAATAGCTGAATCGTGCGGAAGCCTGATTTTACCAATAAGATAAAAACCTAACATGGCAGAAATTACAATCCAAAAAGCCAAGAATACTTCTCGTGTTACCCAACCTGCATCTATCACTAAATCGGCATTAGATAAAAATTTCATGGCTAATCCAAGTTCTAAAAATCCTAGAACCACTTTTACTGAATTTAACCATCCACCAGATTGAGGTAAAGAATTTAACCACCCGGGGAAAGCAGCAAATAACCCAAATGGTAATGCAATTGCCAACGAAAAGCCAAACATTCCTACTATTGGCATGAGCCCGCCAATTGATGCAGCCTCAACTATTAATCCCCCTACAATGGGTCCTGTACATGAAAAAGAAACCAAAGCCAGTGTAAGTGCCATGAAGAATATACCAATGTATCCACCTTTATCCGCCCCTTTGTCTGCGGCATTAACCCAAGAAGATGGTAGTACAATTTCGAAAGCACCTAAAAATGAGATGGCAAATACAGTAAGCATAACAAAGAAAATAATGTTGAACCAAAAATTGGTTGCCATTTCGCTCAAAACCTCGGAACCGAAAACGGCTGTTACTACTGTACCAAGCAATACATAAATAACAATAATAGAAACCCCATAAAATAATGCGTTTCTAATTCCTTCAGCTTTTGTTTTAGACTGTTTAGTGAAAAAACTAACTGTCATTGGAATCATAGGGAAAACACATGGAGTTAGAAGGGCTGCAAGGCCGCTAAAAAAAGACAGAAAGAAAATGCCCCAAAATGAACGTTTGGACGTGCTTTTCGAATCATCGATTTTGGTAATCTCTTCAGAATTTCCAACAGTAGCATTAGAGTTATTCAACGTAAGGTCAAATTCAATTGCTTCCGGAGGTAGACACATACCATCGTTACAAACTATAAAGTAAACCTCCCCTTTTATAGAACTAGCGGTTGTAGTCTTTATTTTTTGTTTAAATGAAACCGAGTTGGAATAAAATTTGGCGTCTTTCCCCAATATTTCATCAAACTCTAGAATTAAATCTCCATCTTCTGTAGTTTCTCCATTCAAAGTAAAATTAGAATCCTTATTAAAGAAATTAATTTCCATTTGCGTTGGGTCATTAGAGTTTCTTGGAGTCTGAGAATAAATGTGCCAGTGATCTTCGATTGTTGCGGTTAAAATGACTTCATATTCGTTTTCCCCAATTTTTATCGCTTTAAAATCCCAACTTACCGGATCCATTATACCTGAATTTGGATTGTTGGAAATAAATGGTTGTACTTCTTCGGTTTCAAGTGTACCTGAAAGTTTAACTTCTCCAGCAGGTTTATCTTCTTGTACTTCTTCTTCTTCTTCTTCTTCTTCTTCTTCTTCTTTCTTCTCTTTTTGTTTTTTTTCTTTTTTCAAATCGAATGAAAAGTTCACATATTCTGGAGGCAAACATTTCGAATCGTCACAAGTCATGTAAGTTAGTTCGCCTTTTATGGTTGTAGATTCAGCCAATACTTTAACTCTCTGCACAAAAGTTACTTCGTTATCGAAGTAAAGCAAGTCCATATCAAAGTTTTTGTCGTACTCATTTATTGGTTTTGGTTCTTTTATTCCTTTGTTAAGCTGGTAACTTTTATCCGCAGTAAAATCGAATGTAGTTGGAACTGGGCCCTTATCTGGGTCTAGTGTGTTGGAGTATATATGCCAATGCTCCTCAATGGTAGCGGTAAATAGCAAATCAAAAGTATTTTCCGTTACTTGCTTGGAATCAAAACTCCAACGTACAGGGTCTTCAATTTGACCAACACTAACTAAACTTAATATACTAAGCAGAACTCCTAAAGTGTACTTCATCATTATGTAAGCATAAATTTATAAGCTGCCAAATGTAGCTATTTTAGAGAACCTTAAAAGCTTGTTTTAAAAGCTTAACAGCAAGTGTTAAACAGAGAACAAAAGTTAATAATTCAGCTCGTTATTTCCTTTTAAACCAAAATATTTGCGTAACCCATAAACTGCCAAATAAAATATAGGTGTGTCTAATAAAGCTGCAAGGGCTTTAAATAACCAGCCATCTAGAATAAAAGCAAAGATTTCGTCCGATGTTTTTACCCCTATAAATAGAACCAAAACCACCAAGGAAGTATCAATCAATTGAGAGAAAATAGTGGAGCCGTTATTCCTAAGCCATAAATGTTTTCCATTGGTTTTCTTTTTCCAAAAGTGATAAACTCTTACGTCAATCAATTGTGCGAAAATGTAGGCAATCATTGACGAAGCTACAATTCTCCAAGAATTTGCAAAAGCAGTTTCGTAAGTAAGGTCGTTTACAGGAGAACCTTCAATGGCATGAAACTGATGGCCTAAAAACAAGATAAAAAGAACAAATACAGATGCGACTAAACCGGTATAAACTACTGCACTAGTTTTTTTACGACCATATATTTCAGAAAGAATATCGGTAATTAGAAATGTAATAGGGTAGGGAAGTACACCCGCAGAAATAATGAAGGTCTTAAATCCTAAATCTACAGAAATGAATTTATTCGCAATTAAATTGCAGGTAACTAAAGCTGCAATAAACAACCCCGCTAAAAGCAAGTAAAGGGCATCCGCGTGTTTTTTCTTTTGTCTATTCATTTTAGTTTGCGTGACCTGCAATTCGATTAAATAAAGGTGCAAAAACGGGTACGCATAAAATGGCTAAAATTGGAATGGCAGGAACTCGAAAACGAGCATCTACCTCGGTTAAACTTGAAACCAATGCAAAATAGCCTACAAGAGAAAAGAGTAATAAGAAAATGGTTAAATCCTTTGTAAGCCAATGGCGAAGTGAAAATAGAATTCCAAGATAAATTAAGCCAAGCATAAGGATTTGAAAGGTCACTAAAATGAGAGTTAGGGTATCTGAATTGTCTAAAGTTTTAGCCAACAAATTTCCTTTTCTTCTCTCTTCGACCGATGAAATAGCAGAGTATGAGTTATCACCTTTTAATTGCATGTTGAAGTATGAGCGCATGGGTTTTATAAAAAACATAACACAGGATGTCGCCCACATTTTGAGAAAAACGATTGGGTGTTTTTTAACCACTCTTTGGGTTTCGGTTTGAGCAAATGAAATAAATGGCCCCATTGCCAGGGCGTCATTTACAAAATCAAGATATCCTAAACTATCGTTTCGGTATTCTAATTCAATTAACTTTTGTGGGCGATTTTCTGCAATTGACCTTGTTTGGGTTGAAGTATGAAAAAGTAAGTTTACTTCAGATATGCTAGAAAAAAATGGCGTTCCAAATGTGCTATTGTTTCGGTAAACCCAAGACCCAATAAAAATTGCTAGAATTACTAAATGAATAACCAGAGTTCTAATTCTCCTGAAAAAACCAAATCCAGAAAACAGAAAATAGCTTATTGGAATAAACAAGGTGTAGTAAAGCGTAATGGGTCGGACTAAAGTTGCAAGTGCCAATATTATTATACTTACAGTAACGGCACTTTCTTCCTTAAATCGAACTCCCTTTACGGCATAATAAATGGCTGCTACTAATAATAAGGTAAATAGGTTTTCGGTTGCAACAAGGTTGCCCATGAAAATGCTCGGCAGATTTACTGCTACTAGTAATCCCGCTAAAATATTTGCGGCGTTGTTTCTGTTTACAATTTCAGCAATTTTGAATGTGAAAAACGCGGTTAAGGCTCCAAACAAGGCTTGGACATATATTATCCATTCGCCACCTAATTTTGCAAGATGAAAGAGTGTTATAAATACAGGATAGAGTGGCGTGCGTGTGCTATCTGGCGTTTGTGGCTCGGATAACATTTGACTAAAAACTTGGTCATCGAATAGGTTTTTTGCAAGACTTAAATAGCCCCATGAATCATACTGGTAAATGCTTTCTGGATGTATTTGTTGAATAAAAACAGAATAGCCTATTCTAATAATAAAAGCAAGAACAAAAACGAATAAAGCGGGGTATTTAAACAAGAGTAGGAAGTTTGGTCAAAAGTAATATTTATCCGGAATTTGGGATGTACACAAAAAAATCCCCCTTCGTTTCCAAAGAGGGATTTCATTTGATTAATATTTAGTCACTTAGCTTGTCACCATCATTTTGAATACACTTCTCAAGTTGATGTCAAACTGAGCTTATCGAAGTTTACATCATACCTGGCATACCACCACCCATGCCACCTGGCATAGGAGGCATTCCAGCGCCACCTTCTTCTTTTTCTTCAGAAAGAACACACTCAGTAGTTAAGAACATGCCTGCAATTGAAGCAGCATGCTCTAAAGCAACACGTGTCACCTTAGTAGGATCAATTACTCCAGCAGCAAAAAGATTTTCATAAACCATGGTTCTTGCATTGTAACCATAATCGCCTTTTCCTTCTCTTACTTTTTGAACCACAACAGCTCCTTCACCGCCAGCATTTTTTACAATTTGTCTTAATGGTTCTTCAATAGCCCTTTTGACAATTTCAGCACCAGTGCTTTCATCAACCTGAGTTAACTTAAGTTTTTCTAAAGCATCAATAGCACGAATTAAAGCAACTCCACCACCTGGTACAATTCCTTCTTCTACTGCAGCACGTGTAGCAGCTAAAGCATCGTCAACTCTATCTTTCTTTTCTTTCATTTCAACTTCAGTAGCAGCACCAATATAAAGTACAGCAACTCCACCAGCTAGTTTCGCCAATCTTTCTTGAAGTTTTTCTCTGTCGTAATCAGAAGTAGTAGACTCAATTTGAGCTTTAATTTGATTAACTCTTCCAGCAATAGCTTCTTTTTCGCCTGCACCATTAACAATTATGGTGTTGTCTTTGTCAATCTCTATTTTCTCACAAGTTCCTAAATCTTCTAATGTGGCATCTTCCAATTTTCTGCCTTGCTCTTCAGAAATTACTGAACCACCAGTAAGAACAGCGATATCTTCTAACATTGCTTTTCTTCTATCTCCAAATCCTGGAGCTTTTACAGCAGCAATTTTCAAAGAACCACGAAGTTTGTTTACTACCAAAGTAGCTAATGCTTCTCCGTCTATGTCCTCAGCAATAATGCAAAGTCCTTTTCCTGTTTGAGCCGTTTGTTCCAATACTGGAAGAAGATCTTTCATTGTAGAAATCTTCTTGTCATATATAAGAATGTATGGGTTCTCTAAATCAGTAAGCATTTTCTCCGTGTTCGTTACGAAATAAGGAGAAAGGTAACCACGGTCAAATTGCATTCCTTCTACTACATCAACAGTAGTATCAGTTCCTTTTGCTTCTTCAACGGTTATAACACCTTCTTTTTTTACTTTTCCCATTGCTTCAGCAATCAATGAACCAATAACTTCATCGTTGTTTGCTGAAATAGAAGCAACTTGTTTGATTTTGTCGTTATCGTCACCTACACCTTGAGACTGCGCATTTAAGCTTTCAATTACAACTTTAACTGCTTTGTCAATTCCTCGTTTCAAATCCATTGGATTTGCACCAGAAGCTACATTTCTTAATCCTGTGTGAATAATTGCTTGAGCAAGAATAGTAGCTGTCGTTGTTCCATCTCCTGCTATATCAGCAGTTTTAGAAGCAACTTCTTTTACCATTTGAGCACCCATGTTTTCAATAGGGTCACTTAATTCAATTTCTTTTGCAACTGAAACACCATCTTTAGTGATACTTGGTGCGCCAAAACTTTTATCTATAACTACATTTCTGCCTTTTGGTCCTAATGTAACTTTTACTGCATCAGCCAAAGCGTCTACACCTCTTTTAAGTGCATCTCTTCCTTCAACGTCAAATGTGATTTTCTTAGCCATTTCTTATGAATGTTTTTTAATTTTTATAATTAAACAATTGCAAAAATGTCCGATTCTCTCATCATAAGATAATCTGACCCTTCAATTGAAATTTCCGTTCCTGAATATTTGCCATACAATACTGTATCACCAACTTTTACTGTCATAGGCTCATCTGGTTTACCGGTACCAACAGCTACAACTTTTCCTTTTTGTGGTTTTTCTTTAGCCGTATCTGGAATTATTATTCCGCCAGCTGTTTTTTCTTCTGCAGGTGCGGCCTCTATTACAACTCGATCTGCTAAAGGTTTAATATTTATTCCCATTTGTATAATTATTTTAGTTTTTTCCGCAAAGCGAAAATGAATTTTAGTAATCTAAATTACTCTTTATCATTTTATATGCCATTGGTCAATAGGACTAATACATTGCCAGTATTGCCGTTTTTGGGCAAAAAAAATGTCAGCATGTGTGACATACTGACATTTTAAATTATGTTTTTCTTTTTCTCTTATTGTGCTGGAGGAGGAGTATTAGTTGGAGGAGGAAGAATAGTTTCGTTTTCGATATAATCTTCGATAGCCGATTTTCTTTCTACATCTTCAACTGAGGACTTATCGCCAAATGCAGCAGCGCTCAAACAAAGTACCAATAAACCAATTGCCAATCCCCAAGTAGCTTTTTCTAAAAACTCGGTAGTTCTTTTTACTCCAATAACTTGTGTAGTTGAAGAAAAACCACTTGCAAGTCCACCACCTTTCGATTCTTGTACTAAAACCACTATGGTTAATAAAATACAAACGATAAATATCAATATAAAAATTCCTGTAAGCATATCTTTATTGTTTAATGTTAAGCTCTTTTTTAAGGCGCGCAAAGTAATCGCTTTTTTCCGGAAACTTCAAACTTAATTTATCATAAGCCTTTCGCGCTTTAGCTAAATTCCCTTGTTGTGCGTAAATCTTTGCTAATGTTTCAGTTACGAGATCCTCATTTTCCATTAGACTCAATTTAGCCATGTTTTCTGGAGAGAAAAACTCGTGTTTGGGACGGTTAATTTCAATTAAAGTTTGCTTTTCAGGGGCAGATGTTATTTTTTGAGGCACTTTTCTGATAAAATTGCTAATAAGATCTTTGGTGTTTTTTTGCGGAGTTTTCTTTTCTGATTTCTCCTCCTCATTAGCTTTTAGCCAATCCAATAATCCGAATTTTTCAAAATCCTCTTTACTGATTTCTACTTTATTAGATTCAAGATTTTCTTCCGAAGTACTTTCAGGTTCTTCTAGAATCAAACTTTCAGCGTCTAAAATAATGGAAGAGGATATAGCATGTTGCATTATTTCACGCTCTAGTTGCTTACGAGCAAGTTCATCTTTCGATGGAACTACTATTTTTTTATTAGAATATTTTTCAAGTGGGGATGGGATTTTTTTATGCTCTATTGTTTCTTCAATTTCTTCTTTAGCGGCTATTATTTCATTTTTTGTTGTCTCTTGATCAGTTTCACTATTTAACGGAGACTCATTGATTAAAGCTGGTTCAGATTCCAGTTCCAATTCAACTTTTTTTATTTTTTTTGCAATTTCAGGTTGAATTATGAAGTGATAAAGTTTTTTACGATCGGGAGCGAAAACAGCCGATTTTTTTAATTGAATTTGATAGTTTGGGTCGTTGTTTAATTGAAATAATTTAGCTCTTAAGCTTTGGAAAATAGATATTTGTGGATACTGTGAGATATACTTATCCAACTCTTCCCCCGATTGCAATAACAGGTTCTCGTCAGAGATCATATTTAGTATTTTCTTGGTGTACATTTTTAAAGAGTCAAGTTTTAGCGATTTTATTCAGATAAATATTTTCCAGCATATGCTACCAATTACTAACGGCTTTATTAAAAATTTCCTGGGTCAACAATTCATTTATTTCTTTTACCAAATCGCTCTCAACTTCATTTAAAGGTCGATTACTGTCATAATCGGAATACTTTGTAAAACTAGATTCAAAGCTTTTAGTGTCATCCGTCTTATTAACATATTTAACTTGTACTGTAATTGTTAACCTGTTTTGAGCAGCAACTTCATTTGACTGAATCCCTACTGGTGCGGTGGTGTAGTTTATAATTTTTCCTGTAAACTGTAAATCACCGTCCGTTTTAACTAGATCGAGTTTCGTTTGAACTAGAAATATATTTCTTAGTTCTTCAGTAAATTCTTGAGATAGGGTTGGTTGTGCTAATGGGGCGTAATTTGGAAAAACCTCAATAGAAACGGTTTTTACTTTTGTATAATCTATGGAAGCATCATTAAAACCATAACTCATTTTACAAGATTGAAAAATGAAATAGGGACTCAATATCAGTAAATAAAGAATTAATTTTCTCATTTCAAATCGTATTCTTTTATTTTTCTATAAAGTGTTCTCTCACTAATTCCTAATTCACCTGCGGCTTGTTTTCGCCTGCCTTTGTATTTGGTTAGAGCTTTTGAAATTAGTTCTTTTTCTTTTTCCTCAATACTTAAGCTCTCCTCAACTTCCACGTGCAAATTATAGCTTTCTTCTCGTGGATTTAATACTTGTGCTCTTTCCTTAAGTTCACGATTTTCATTTACTTGAATGGACAAAGACTCGTTTTTTTCTTCTTTAACATCACTATAAATTCTATTCAGAATTTGCACGTTTTCCTCATTCTTAACACTTATCCCTTCATTTTTTATTCCTTCGATAACCAGCTTTTTAAGGTCGGTAATGTCCTTCCTCATTTCAAAAAGGACTTTATATAATAATTCACGGTCGCTAACGGTATCTTCACTTTTGTGCTTATCGTAAAGGGCTGGTAAATTCGATTTCTGAAAATTAGGTAAATATCCTACAATTATTTCGGCTGTAATTATGCGTTCCTGCTCAATTACACTTATCTGTTCTGTTACATTCTTTAGTTGTCGAATGTTTCCTGGCCATTGGTATTTTCTTAAACCAAGCTGAGCATCTTCATCCAGTCTTACAGTAGGCATTCTATATTTTTCGGCAAAGTCAGAAGCAAACTTTCTAAAAAGTAAATGTATGTCTTGTGGTCTATCTCTAAGTGGCGGAAGTTGAATTGGAACAGTACTTAAACGATAGAACAAATCTTCTCTAAACTTGCCTTTTTCAATCGATTTTTGAATATTTACATTCGTTGCCGCCACAATTCTTACATCGGTTTTTTGTACTTTGCTTGACCCTACTTTAATAAATTCTCCAGTTTCTAAAACACGAAGTAACCGAACTTGAGTTTGAACCGGAAGTTCTGCAACTTCATCTAAAAAAATAGTTCCGCCATCGGCCACTTCAAAATAGCCTGAACGTGTATTGTGGGCTCCTGTAAACGAACCTTTTTCGTGTCCAAAAAGCTCAGAATCGATTGTTCCTTCAGGTATTGCACCACAATTTACCGCAATATATTTAGCATGTTTACGAGCACTTAATTGATGAATTATTTTCGGAAAACTCTCCTTTCCAGTCCCAGATTCACCAGTTATTAAAACCGAAAGCTCAGTTGCTGCAACTCGCATAGCTGTATCCAAAGCATGATCTAGGAGCGGCGAAGTTCCTATTATTTCAAAACGTTGTTTTACTTGTTGAACATTCATAATTCTAAGAAATAACTTCTCCTTTTAAAACAGCTGTGCCATGCTCAGTGATTTTTACTTTTATATATTGGCCAGGCTTATAATTATTGTTTTTAAATATGACTACCGTGTTTTCAGAAAGCCTACCCCTCCATTCCTCGGGGTTCTTTCGCGATGGTCCTTCCACCAGAACTTTTTTAGTTTGACCTAAAAATCGTTTGTTTAACTCTTTCTCCTGTTTTTTTTGCAATGAAATAATTTCAGCGAGTCGTTTGGATTTGAGTTCCTCGGGCACATCGTCTTCGTATTTTCTTTCGGCCAGTGTTTTTGGTCTTTCAGAATACTTGTACATAAACGAAAAGTCAAACTTCACTTCTCGAACTAACGACATTGTTTTTTCATGGTCTTCATCTGTTTCCCCACAAAAACCTGAAATTATATCTGTGCTAACAGAACTTTGAGGAATTATTCTTCGAATAGCCGCGATTCTGTCCAAGTACCATTCTCTGGTATATCCTCTATTCATTTTTTTCAAAATATCCGAACTTCCAGATTGAACTGGCAAATGAACATAGTTGCAAATGTTTTCGTGTTTTGCTATCATATGCAAAACATCGTCTGTCATGTCTCTTGGGTGAGATGTAGAAAATCGAATACGCAAGTCTGGATTCACTAAAGAAACTTTTTCCATCAGCTGTGCAAAGCTTACGGTTTCTTGAGTATCATCTTTTATTTCACCCTTTTTTGTGATATTCCATCGGTAAGAATCCACATTTTGTCCTAACAAAGTAACCTCTCTAAATCCTTTATCAAATAATTCTTGAGCTTCCCTAACAATGGTTTCTGGATTTCTGCTTCTCTCTCTTCCTCGTGTAAATGGAACAACACAAAAGGAGCACATATTATCGCAACCTCTCATGATTGAAATAAAGGATGAGACTCCATTTTCACCAAGTTTTACCGGGCTTATATCTGCATAGGTTTCTTCACGACTCAGCAACACATTTACTGCTTTTTGTCCGCCTTCAACGTTAGTAATGAGGTTAGGTAAGTCACGATATGAATCTGGTCCAGCAACAATATCTACTAGTTTTTCTTCTTCTAATAACTGATCCTTGAGCCGTTCTGCCATGCATCCTAAAATGCCAACAATCATATTTTTATTGTGGCTTTTTTTTAATCCCCTGTAAAAATTCAGTCTATTTCTTACAGTTTGTTCGGCCTTATCCCGAATAGAACAGGTGTTTATCAATATAAGGTCAGCGCCTTCGGGTTGTTTAACTGTTTCGTAGCCTTCTTTTGTTAATATGGAGGCAACAATTTCGCTATCCGAAAAATTCATGGCACAACCATAACTTTCCAAATAGACTTTTTTACCATTTTTTGATGAAGGGGTGTTTTTTAAAGTTGCATTTCCTTGCACATCCTCATTTAGTAGATTGTTTTCGCTGTTCTCGAACATTAAATTGTATAAAAATCAAATTTGTAGGGCACAAAAGTAGCAAAAACAGTGCTCGTGTCATACTGTCATATATAGCGCTTAAAGTACTGTATATCAATAGTAATAGGAGGTTGTAATGTGAAAAAGTGTAAATTTTTATTCTCAATAAAATTTTAATGTTTTCATATTTCACTTACTTTGCCGTCTTTTAATCCCACCTAAAACTAGGGAAAACTTTAAAAACCTATATGAATTTAGTTATCGTTGAGTCACCCGCCAAGGCCAAAACCATAGAAAACTTTTTAGGAAAAGATTATGTTGTAAAATCGAGTTACGGCCACGTACGAGATTTAGCAAAAAAGGACTTTGGAATAGATGTAGAAAACAATTTTGAACCGACCTATGCAGTTTTACCCGATAAAAAAGCGGTAATCAAGGAATTGAAAGCCTTAGCAAAAAAATCGGATATGGTTTGGTTAGCAACGGATGAGGATCGTGAAGGGGAAGCTATAAGCTGGCATCTTTTCGAAACATTAAATCTTAAAAAAGAGACTACACATCGAATTGTTTTTCATGAAATCACAAAATCTGCAATTTTAAAAGCAATTGCGAGTCCGAGAACAATTGATCAAAATTTGGTTGATGCGCAGCAAGCCAGAAGAGTATTAGATAGGCTAGTTGGGTTTGAACTTTCTCCTGTTTTATGGAGGAAAGTAAAACCTTCTTTATCTGCGGGAAGAGTTCAGTCAGTTACTGTAAGGCTAATTGTAGAACGCGAACGCGAAATTCAAGAATTTAAATTTTCTTCTTCGTTTAAAGTAAATGCGGAGTTTTTGGTTAACAATAAATCTGTTTTAAAGGCTGAGCTTTCAAAAAGATACAAAACCGAAGAAGAAGCAATGGCATTTTTAGAAAGCTGCAAAGGATCTAAATACGTTATTGAAAATAAAGAAGTAAAACCTTTAAAAAGAAATCCAGCACCTCCATTTACAACCTCAACATTGCAACAAGAAGCTTCAAGAAAGTTAGGGTTTTCTGTTCAGCAAACCATGGTTGTTGCCCAAAAACTATATGAGGCAGGGAAAATAACTTACATGAGAACTGATTCTGTCAACTTATCAGAATTGGCAATTGGTGAAGCTAGAGAAGAAATAACTAGTGCTTATGGAGGCGAATACGCATTCGAAAGGCATTATGCTACTAAAACGAAAGGCGCACAAGAAGCTCACGAGGCCATTAGGCCAACTAGTTTTGCTGCTCATTCGGTAACAGCAGAGAGAAATGAAGAAAGACTCTACCAACTGATTTGGCAGCGAGCAATTGCAAGCCAAATGGCAAGTGCCGAGGTGGAAAAGACAACGGTTAGTATTTCTATAAGTGGAAATAAAGAACTTTTAAAAGCAACAGGAGAAGTATTGACTTTTGCCGGCTTTATTAAAGTTTATACCGAAGGAAATGATGGTGAAGGTGAAGAAGCCAAAAGTGATATGCTGCCACCAATGGAAGTTGGTGAAGAATTGCAATTAGAGTCTTTAATCGCTACTGAACGGTTTACAAATCACCCACCAAGATATACCGAAGCAAGTTTGGTTAAAAAATTAGAAGCACTGGGAATAGGACGTCCCTCTACTTATGCACCAACAATTTCAACTGTTCAAAAAAGAGGATATGTGGATAAAATGGATAAGGACGGTAAGGAACGTAATTATACCTTTATGGAATTGAATGCCAATGAAGTGATTAAAGCAGTTAAAACAGAGATAACAGGAGCAGAAAAGAAAAAAATGTTTCCTTCTGATATTGGAATTGTTGTAACGGATTTTTTACTTGACCATTTTCCGAATGTAATGGATTATGGATTTACTGCTGAGGCTGAAAAAGAATTTGACAGCATAGCTGATGGGCAAAAAAAATGGAACGACATGATCAGTAAATTTTATGGTCCATTTAAAGAAAACATTAAAACTACCTTAGAAGAAGAGGGTAGAGCAACAGGAGAAAGGCTCTTAGGGGTCGACCCTAAAAGCGGAAGAAATATATATGCTCGAATTGGTCGCTTTGGGCCAATGGTACAGATTGGTCAGGTTGATGACGAAGAAAAGCCTAAGTTCGCTAAAATTACTGGCGGTGGGTCCATTACTAATATTACACTTGAAGAGGCTTTAGTGTTATTTAAAATGCCCAAAGAATTGGGGCTTTTTGAGGAGAAAAAAGTAGTTATTGGCATTGGTAGATTTGGCCCATACATTCGTCACGACAGTAAATTTGTGTCTCTAAAGGAGATTGATCCACATGAAATAAAGCTAGATACAGCTATTGAAATGATTGTTCAAAAGAGGGAAGATGATGCCAATAAAATCATCCTAGAGTTTCCTGAGAATAGTGATATTTCTGTATTGAATGGTAGGTGGGGACCTTATATAAAAGCAGGTAAGCTGAATGTAAAAATCCCTAAGGATCAGGACCCTAAGGAGCTTACATTAGAAGACTGTTTAAAGCTCGCTAAAAACGCACCAGCAAAAAAGAAGTTTAAAAGAAAGAAAAGTAAGTAATTTTGATACTCTTAGTCTGAAGCTATGGATTTGTCTATATATTTTTCCTCAATTGAGTTTTATAATTCAGAATATTCGAACGATGACATCGGGTGTCATGCCGAATTCTTTAATCCGTCGAATGATTTTCCTGAATTTGAAAATTTTGACCTTGCCATTATTGGAGTAAAAGAAGATCGGAATTGTTTTAAAAACAAGGGGTGCTCTGAAGGGCCTGATGCCATTCGCTCTAAGTTCTACAAACTCAAAAACAATTGGAACGATACTAAAATTGCGGATTTAGGGAATATTGAACCTGGTGAATCTGTATCTGACACTTATTATGCAATTAATAATGTAATTGCAGAATGCGTAAAAGCCGGGGTGATTCCTCTAATTTTGGGTGGTTCACAGGACATAACCTATGCAAATTATCAAGCATACGAAAAACTAGAGCAAGTTGTAAATATTGTAAGCGTTGATAAATCATTGGATTTAGGCGATGTGGAGCAGGATATTAAATCCAATGGGTATTTGAATAAAATCATACTTCATCAGCCCAATTACTTATTCAATTTTAGCAACATTGGCTATCAGACCTATTTTGTGACTGAAGAAGAGAGGAAATTAATGGACCGCTTGCATTTCGACATTCATCGATTGGGAGATGTAAAAGCAGATATAAAGGAAGTTGAACCAGTTGTGCGAAACGCGGATATCTTGAGTTTTGATATAACGGCTATTCGCTCTCCAGACGCTTCTGCCTCTGAACATACAACACCAAACGGGTTTAATGGAGAAGAGGCATGTGCCATTGCACGTTATGCTGGTTTAAGTGATAAATTATCATCTATTGGGTTTTATGAATACAATCCAACCCTTGACCCGAAGGGACAATCCGCATTCTTAGTTTCCGAGATGATATGGTATTTCATTGAAGGGTTTTATAATCGAAAAGGTGATGTTTTGCATAAAAAGAATAAAGATCT
>Ga0307998_1000718_pt1 | contig 18527 bp, 13 predicted proteins | sample Davwhametageno37_FD_203147 | JGI IMG/M metagenome (GOLD analysis project Ga0307998, IMG submission 203147) | Marine microbial communities from Davis Island wharf, Antarctic Ocean - #37 | ecosystem: Environmental > Aquatic > Marine > Unclassified | place: Antarctic Ocean: Davis Island wharf... | reverse complement strand
ATAGAGTCATGGCATTAGTATTAAACGAAGAGCAGCAGATGCTCAAAGAATCAGCTCAGGGTTTCCTGGCTGAGTTTGCCCCAATCGCAGAGCTGCGCAAGCAGCGCGATGCAGGCAGCCAAACCGGATACGCCGATAACCTTTGGGGTCAGATGACCGATATGGGTTGGGCGGCAATTTTGGTTCCAGAAGCTTACGGTGGGCTGGAGTTTGGCCATGTGGGAATGGGTCAGATTGTTGAACAAACCGGTCGTACATTAACCGCCTCACCACTTTTTGCCACCGCAGTACTGGGCGTAACAGCGATTAATGCAGCGGGCAGCGAAGCGCAGAAAACAGAATTACTGGGCGCTATTGCCGGTGGCGAAATCACCACGGCACTGGCGGTTGATGAGAAAATCCATCATGCACCCACTCAGATCAGTATGGCAGCGGTTAAACAGGGCGGAGGCTATGTTCTTAATGGCGCCAAACGTTTTGTGGCTGACGGCAGCACTGCTGATAAGCTTATTGTTGCGGCCAGAACATCCGGTGAAGCTGGAGATATGCAAGGCATCAGCCTGTTTGTTGTGGATCGTACCGCAGCTGGTGTTGAGGTTGAGCGTGTTGAAATGACCGATACCCGCAACTACGCCAACATCAACTTTAGCAATGTAGAGGTGGCCGAGGCCGCACTACTGGGTGAAGAGGGCAAGGGCTTTAAAGCGCTTTCCACCACGCTGGATGCTGGTAACATTTATCTGTCGGCTGAGCTTCTGGGTATGGCCCAGCAGAGCTTTGAGATGACATTGCAATATTTAAAAGAGCGCAAGCAGTTTGGTGTTCTGATTGGTTCGTTTCAGGCACTGCAACATCGTGCGGCAGACTGGTGGAGCCAGGTTGAGCTATGTAAGTCAGTGGTATTAAAGTCGTTACAGGCGATGGACGAAGGAGATAAACGCGCCCCAGTTCTGGCCAGTGTGGCTAAAGCCAAGCTTTGTGAAGTGGCTGAGCTGTCTACCAATGAGGCGATTCAGATGCACGCCGGCATTGGTATGACCGATGAATATGATATTGGCTTCTTTATTAAACGCTCACGTCCAGCACAGATGATGTTTGGTGATAATAGTTACCATACAGATCGTTTCGCACTGCTGAGCGGGTACTAAGTAAAAAAGATAACAGACGGGGTGGTCAGAAATGATGCCCCGTTTTTGTTTCAGGCTGTATTAGAATAGTCTTCTAATTAAAATAGTCTGCTAGCCAAAGACGATACCCAAATTACAGAACACTAAAAATTCATAATAAGAAGGATAAGAACAATGGACTTAGGTATTAGCGACAAGGTCAAACCCATACTCGAAGAAGTAAAACATTTTATTGATACAGAAATTCTGCCCTTAGAAGCCGAGTATCATGCCGAGGTCGCTAAAGGCGACCGCTGGACCTATACCGAGCGTCAGACCGAAATTCTAGAGAGCCTAAAAGATCAGGCCAAAGCTAAGAACCTATGGAATTTCTTTCTTACCCATTTTGAAGGCGGCCATGGTTTAAACACTGTTGAGTATGCCTATATTGCAGAAGAGACAGGCCGTTCGCACCTAGCCCCTGAAGTCTTTAACTGTGCTGCCCCAGATACGGGCAACATGGAAGTGCTGGCTCGCTATTGCACTGAAGAGCAAAAAGAGATGTGGTTAAAGCCACTTCTAGCCGGTGAAATTCGTTCTGCTTACGCCATGACTGAGCCGGATGTTGCCTCATCTGATGCGACTAACATTGCTCTGTCCTGTGTTGCTGACGGCGACGAGTGGGTACTTAATGGTGAGAAAATCTGGATATCTGGCGCCGGTGATCCGCGCTGTAAGATTCTGATTGTGATGGTTAACACTAACCCAGACGCACCGCGTCACTCACGTCATTCGCAAGTACTGGTTCCCTTCGAAACGCCTGGTGTACAAAACCTGCGCGCGATGGAAATTTTTAATATTGATGATGCGCCCCATGGCCATATGCATATGCGTTTCACCGATGTGCGTGTGCCTAAAGAAAATATGATCCTTGGCGAAGGCCGTGGTTTTGAAGTGGCGCAGGGGCGTTTAGGGCCTGGCCGTATTCACCACTGCATGCGTTCAATTGGTTTAGCTGAAGCTGCATTAAAGCTGATGACTAAGCGTTCATTAGAGCGTGAAGCCTTTGGCCGTCCGCTGGCTAAGCTGGGTGGCAATGTGGATATTATTGCTCAGGCGCGTATTGATATTGAAATGACTCGACTACTTTGCCTTAAAGCTGCTTGGCTGATGGACAATGTAGGAACCGATGCGGCACAGCCTTATATCTCAATGATTAAAGTTGCTGCACCTAGTATGGCGCTGAAAATTATCGATGAAGCCATGCAGATGTACGGCGGTTTAGGTCTGTCTCAGGATACGCCACTGGCAATCTGGTATGGCGCTCAGCGCACTCTACGATTTGCTGATGGCCCAGATGCCGTTCACCGTATGGTGATTGGACGTCGCGAATTTAAACAGTACATGTAAGGAAATAACCGATGACCATTAGATACGATGATCAAGTTGCCATAGTTACAGGCTCTGGCAATGGCCTGGGTCGTTCCCATGCACTGGCGCTCGCTGCACGGGGTGCCAAGGTGGTGGTTAATGACCTAGGTGGTTCGGTCAATGGTGATGGCGGCTCAAGCGATGCGGCAATGGAAACCGTTGCCATGATCGAAGCCGCCGGTGGCGAAGCAATTGCTAATGGTGCCAATGTTGCAAAAATGGATGAAGTTGAAGCCATGGTTGCACAGGCTGTCGCGAAGTGGGGACGGGTTGATATTCTGGTGAACAATGCCGGAATTCTTCGCGATAAAAGCTTTGTCAAAATGGGCATGGACGACTTTAAGCTAGTCGTCGATGTGCATCTGATGGGTTCTGCCAACTGCTCCAAAGCAGTTTGGGCACTCATGCGCGAGCAGGGTTATGGCCGCATTGTGATGACCACCTCTTCAAGTGGTATGTACGGTAACTTCGGTCAGGCAAACTATGGCGCAGCAAAAATGGCCGTAGTGGGTTTAATGAATACGCTCTGTATAGAGGGTGAAAAGTATAATGTTAAGGTTAACTGCCTGTCTCCGACTGCGGGTACTCGTATGTTAGAAGGGCTTGTTACCGAAGAGCAGTCTGAGATTATGACCGTTGAATCTGTGACCGCTGGGTTGTTAACCCTCTGTGATACTGATGCGCCCAACCGTTCGATTCTCTGTGCCGGTGCCGGTGGTTATGCGCGCACTCATATCTATGAGACCGATGGTATTTATCTGCCGCCGGAAGCCCAGACCGCAGAAAATGTGCGGGCTCATATGGATGCGATTGATAACCCCGAAGGTGAGCAGGTCTTGATTGGTGGATTCCAACAAACCAATAAGTTTGTCGCCAAAGCCGCTGCTTATCGTGAAGAACAAAAATAATAATTAATTAATCAGGACAGAATTATGAAAGCGTTAGTATGTAATGAGTTTGGACCCACAGAAAATTTGACCCTCGAAGAGCGCCCGGTACCAACCCCAGGTAAAGGCGAGATTCTGATTGATATTAAAGCGGCTGGCGTAAACTTTCCCGACGTTTTAACTGTGCAGGGCAAGTATCAGTTTAAGCCAGAGCTGCCGTTTATTCCCGGCGCAGAAGTTTCCGGTGTTGTCACTGAACTGGGGGAGGGTGTCACTAGCCATAAAGTCGGCGATAAGGTTGTCTCAATGCTTCAGGTTGGCGGATTTTCTGAGCATTGCGTAAGCTCAGAGCACTCCTCATTCGGCATGGGCAAGACCATGTCATTTGAGCAGTCTGCAGGTTTTGCCATCACCTATGGCACCTCTTACTACGCGTTAAAGCAGCAGGCCAAAATTCAGCCCGGCGAAACATTGCTGGTACTGGGTGCCGCTGGCGGGGTGGGTATTGCGACCATTCAAATTGCTAAGGCGATGGGTGTAACCGTTATTGCAGCCGCCTCTACAGAAGAGAAACTAGACTTTGCCTGTGAAGCCGGCGCAGATATGCGCATTAACTATTCTGACGAAAACTTAAAAGATAAGGTTAAAGAGCTTACTGGCGGTAAGGGCGTAGATGTTATCTATGATCCCGTTGGCGGCGATTTCTCCGAGCAGGCCTTTAGAGCAATTGGCTGGGGCGGTCGTTTCCTAGTGATTGGTTTTGCGTCTGGTCCTATTCCAGCTATACCGCTTAACTTGATGTTGCTTAAGGGCGCGTCAGTGGTAGGTGTGTTTTGGGGTGCTTGGGTAGCTAGATTCCCATTGGAGTCGCGTACTAACTTTGATGAGCTGATTACTATGATTGATGGCGGCCAGTTTTCGCCACTGGTGACTGAAGTTTATTCACTGGATGATTATAAGGATGCGTTTGCGTCTATTTCTGAGCGTCGCGCGAAGGGTAAGGTTATTTTGTCGATGGGTTGAAAAGATGGACCCCAGCCTTCGCTGGGGTGACGTTCCAATACTGGGGTGACGTAAAGTCCGTCAGACCAGCGAAATTGTCCGTCATACCAGCGAAACCGTCCGTCATACCAGCGAAGGCTGGTATCCAAAAAAGGGTCTGCAATTAATTGCAGACCCTTTTTGTATTCATACCCTAAAGAATCAGTCGTTCGACAGCACAATCCTATAGCGCGCATCGCCCGTTTTTAAGTATGTAAATGCCTCATTGATCTTACTCATCGGAAAACACTCAATCTGAGGTTTAATATTATGCAGATTAGCAAAATCTAACATCGTCTCAATAGTGGCTGGGCTGCCCACAGGAGAGCCAGACACTTCCCTCTGGCCGAGCATCAACGGAAACATGCTGATATCCAAAGGAGTAGTGATCGCACCCACAAAGTGCAGTCGACCCTTAGGCTTCAGTGCGTTCAGATAAAGATTCCACTCCAATTTAACGTTAACCGTAGAGATAATAAAATCGAAAGAACTGGCCGCATTTTTAATCGCGGCAGGATCACGGGAGTTTAAGGTTTTATGAGCGCCCAAGGTCAGCGCTTCCTGTTGTTTAGAATCGCTAGAGGTAAAAGCGGTCACTTCGCAGCCCCAGGCATTCAAAAACTGCAACGCTAGATGGCCAAGACCACCGATGCCAATCACGGCAACCTTATCAGTCGACTTAATACCAAACTGAACAATCGGGTTAAACACCGTAATGCCGGCACAGAGCAGAGGGCCTGCAGAGATAGGATCAATCCCCTCGGGAATCACCACAACACTAGACGCCTGAGCGCGCACCTTGTCTGCGAAGCCACCATTGTGTCCAACGATGGTGCGCACCGCGCTAGGGCAGAGGTTTTGATCGCCTGTTTTACAGGGATGGCAGTGGCCGCAGTAACCACTGTGCCAGCCTAGTCCCACCACAGTGCCCGGCTCTAGGCCATGCACGTCGGTTCCCTTAGCGCTCACTTTGCCGATGATTTCGTGGCCTGCCACTAGGGGGTATTTGGATATTCCCCATTCGTTTTCTACCATACTTAGGTCGCTGTGACAGATACCACAGTGAATGACATCTATCTCAACTTCATTGTTTTTGAGATCGTCAACGTTATAGGTGTAGGGTTCAAATTGTCCGCCAGACTCTAAAATAGCGTAGGCATTAATAGATTTTGCAGTGCTCATGGTAGGTTCGCTTATGGATAGTTTTTATGTGCGTGGATAGCGCTAATTGATCGATCAACGATAACCAGTGAAAGGCCTAAATGCAAATGCTCTAGAGGGCTTTATGGGGTGCTGAGTAGCCCTATTCCTGGGCTAACTTTGATAGGTTTTAAAAGATGGACCCCAGCCTTCGCTGGGGTGACGTTCTTTCGCTGGGGTGACGTTCTTTCGCTGGGGTGAGGTTCTTACGGTGGGGTGACGTTCTTTCGTTGGGGTGACGTTCCTTTGGTGGGGTGAGGTTCTTTCGTTGGGATGACGTTCCTTTGGTGGGGTGAGGTTCTTTCGTTTGGATGACGTTCCTTGGGTGGGGTGACATTCTTTCGGTGGGGTGACCTTCCTTGCGTCATACCAGCGAAGGCTGGTATCCAGAAAAAAGGCTCTGCAAACATAACTTATTTTATACCCACCATTTATGGTCTTTTTGTGGACTGTTTGTCAGGCCTAACCGGTAATCGTTGGCTACAATGTGCAGGTAGCTATACAATCAGGCGCGGCGGTAAAGGGCCCTGTAGCAGCTGTACTATTTCTCCGGTTCAAACTTACTAATAAAAGACTTTATGACGCAAAACGCACTAGAGATTTTAAACAGCCTCTATGGTTACGAGAGCTTTCGTGGCCATCAAGCGGATATTATCGACCATGTTACCGAGGGTAATAATGCGCTGGTATTGATGCCTACCGGCGGCGGCAAATCGATTTGTTACCAGATTCCCTCTCTGTTGCGAGAGGGGGTTGGTATTATTATCTCCCCACTGATCGCGCTGATGCAGGATCAGGTAGGTGCCATGCAGCAGCTGGGTGTTAGGGCGGCATTTTTAAACTCTAGCCTAGATCGCAGCGAGCAGAATCGCATTGAACAGAAGCTCTTAGCAGGTGAATTAGATCTGCTCTATATAGCGCCAGAACGGCTTATTCAACCCTATGCTCTGGATATGTTAAGCCGGTGTAAGTTGGCTCTGTTTGCCATTGATGAGGCTCACTGTGTATCTCAATGGGGTCATGATTTTAGATCCGATTACCTCTCTTTGAGTTTACTTGCTGAACGATTCCCGGCTATACCGCGCATAGCCCTGACCGCTACTGCCGATATTCGCACCCGTAAAGAAATTATTGAGCGTCTTTCGCTGACTGGCGCCAAGGCATACATCAGCGGTTTTGATCGCCCCAATATTCGTTATGCCATCGCTAACAAAACGACCCCTAAAAAGCAGCTCTTGGCGTTTTTGCAGCAGCGTAAAAGCGAAGCCGGTATTGTCTACTGCCTGTCGCGTAAAAAGGTTGAGGATACCGCCGAGTGGTTAACTCAGCAGGGCTTTAATGCTTTGCCGTACCATGCCGGTTTGCCTTCGCAGCTGCGGCAAACCCACCAGAATAGATTTCTCCGCGAAGACGGTGTGATTATTGTTGCGACGATTGCCTTTGGTATGGGGATCGATAAACCCGATGTGCGCTTTGTCGCCCACCTAGATTTACCCAAAAGTATCGAGGCCTATTATCAGGAAACCGGTCGAGCAGGGCGCGACGGTCAGCATGCCGATGCCTGGATGGTTTACGGACTGCAAGATGTTGTGCGCCTACAACAGATGGCCATGGGCTCAGATGGCTCAGAGCAATTTAAACGCGCTGAGCGCCACAAACTTGATGCTATGTTGGGGCTTTGCGAAGTGACTAGCTGTCGCCGCAAGGTGCTACTTAGTTACTTTGCAGACGATGCCCCGAATCAATGCGGCAACTGTGATAACTGCCAGCTCCCCCCAGAAACCTGGGACGCTACTGAGGCCGCACAAAAGGTTCTGTCCTGCGTGTATCGCACCGGCCAGCGTTTTGGTGTGGTTCATGTGATGGATGTTTTGCAGGGCAAAGAAAATGAGAAAGTACTGCAACATGGCCATCAGCAGCTAAGTACCTTTGGTATTGGTAGCGATACCCATGAGGCGCAGTGGCGTTCTGTAATCCGCCAGCTGGTGGTGCGTGGTTTATTACGTGTTGATCTTGAGGGCTACAGCGCTCTGCAACTCACAGATCTATGCCGCCCAGTTCTTAAAGGTGAGCAAGCTCTGCATTTACGCAAAGAAGAAATTAAGGCCCCGTCTTTATCTAAGAGTTCTAAAGGCAAACGTTCGGCCGCTAAGGCGCAGATTGCGCCCGAAGATCAGGAATTGTGGGATGAGTTACGTGAATGCCGTAAGTTTCTCGCTGAAGAAAACAATGTTCCGCCCTATGTTATTTTCCACGATGCAACATTGAGAGAAATGCTGGAAGTTATGCCTATGTCGGGGTCGGAGTTATTAACTATTACTGGGGTAGGTGATAGTAAGCTGGAGAAATATGGTGGTGATTTTATTGATATCATTTGTCGGTTTGCTAAGAATGGTGGTTCTTAATTTCCATCTGTTTATATAAAAAATTAGGACTTACTTGCCCCTGTTTATCTCAGTACGCTCGATCTTCAAGATAGCACCTAGACACAGCCTTGAGATCAATCAGGGCCCGTTTATGGGTGCCGTGGTTTTCAGATTAAGAGAGCGCTTGTTTGAGCAAAGCGAGTTGCGTGAACGCTGAAAAGCACAAACCCATGGGACCGATCTCAAGGCTGTGTCTAGGTGCTATTCCGTACCGACCAGACCAGACCAGACCAGACCAGAACACCCTCCAACTTATCCCGCCAAATTAAACAGCTGAGTATTACCCCCTCGAGCCACCAAGTTTTCTGTACGAGTTCTCTCACTCAAAAACCATAGCAACCAATGATAGGTATAGCCCTCATTATTGTCAGGCCATTCAATCAGCGGAATAATACTGCCGGTTCTTTCTGCCATTACCTGTCGCAACAATGCACTGTCTGAATTTTGCGTATTAGCCATCAGGCCTTCCACAGTATTATTTTGAACCAGACCTGTAAGGGCCTCTATAGGCTCTATTTGGAAAAGTTCTTTGACCAAGCCCGCTCTTAGGTACTGAGCTTTGGTAGCTTCTAACTGTGTTCTGTGGGTCTGGTGAGCAGTAACAATCACTGGACAGCCACAGAGTAGGGCGCAGGCAATCTGCTTCTGTGTGTCGGTCACTGAATCGGATTCTGTAGCGGCCAATACCATGATGCCGCGACCATGGAGAGACAGACGGTTATCTTCTCCGGTTGGTCCTGGCAGCTGTATTGGGTTGGCCAATTTCTCTCTGGCGATAGCGTCAAGCCTAGGTAAAAATTCCCGCGTTGTTTTATTAGAGATAGCGCCCTGTAAAATAGACAGGCGACTATCAATCGAGGTTGCTTGCCATTTCTGTAATGCTTTCTGCGCCTGAGCCACTGTATTGGGGTTGGGTGATTTATGGTTCTGCAAATCAACGACAAATGAATTTTTATTTTCTAGCTTTACTGTCTCGACTGAAAAGCGCATCAAATAATTCGGGCCGCCCGCTTTAGGGCCCGTACCAGATAGACCACGACCACCGAATGGATTCACACCAACAACGGCGCCCACCATGTTGCGATTGATGTAGGTATTACCGGCGATGGTGTTGCGAAATACTGTTTCAGCAAAGGCTTCGATGCGACTGTGAATGCCGAGGGTGAGACCGTAGCCAGTGTTATTGATCTGGTTGATGACTGCGCCGAGCTGATCTGAAGAGAAACGAATAACATGAAGTATAGGACCAAACACTTCCTCGGTAAGTTGGTCTAGGGAGTTGATTTCAAATACATGGGGAGCGATAAAGCTGCCATTGGCACATTCTTCATCGAGTTCTACTTTGGCGATGAATTTCGCCTCTGCATGCATGCGATCAATATGGGTCTGTAGTTCGGCTTGAGCGCCACTATCAATCACGGGGCCGAGATCGCTGGCGAGTAATCTTGGGTCGCCGGCCTTCATGGAAGCCATGGCGCCTGCAAGCATGTTCAAGGTGTTATCGGCGATATCAGATTGGATAAATAACACCCGAAGTGCTGAACAGCGTTGACCGGCGCTTTGGAACGCGGAGGAGATTACATCATCAACAACCTGCTCTGGTAAGGCCGTTGAATCAACCACCATACAGTTTTGGCCGCCAGTTTCTGCGACAAACGGAATCGGTTTTCCGGGTCGTGCCGCGAGCTGTTTATTAATACTTTGTGCTGTATCGGTCGAGCCGGTAAAGGCGATGCCTGCAATGCGGCTGTCGCCAACTAGTAGCTTACCTATCTGGGAACCACTGCCGAGCAGCAGTTGCAAAGCTGCACCTGGAACACCGGCTGCATGGAACAGTCTGACGGCACAGGCAGCAATGGCTGGAGTCTGGGCAGCAGGTTTGGCGATAACGGTATTACCTGCGGCTAGTGCGGCAGCGATCTGGCCGACAAATATTGCCAACGGGAAATTCCAGGGGCTAATGCACAGAAACACACCCTGACCCTGTAGGTTGTGAGCGGGTAATGATCTGGCTTGCAATGCGTAGTACCGGCAGAAATCTATCGCTTCGCGCACTTCTGAAATACCATCGGCCAATGTGCGACCAGCTTCCATTGCCACTACGCCCATTAGTTTGGCGCAGTCTCTCTCCATAAGGTCCGCGACTTTGTCGAGTAGGTCGGCGCGAGCGCTGTGGCCCAGTGCATTCCATGCCGGCTGTTCTGCATAGGCGGATTGCAATGAGTCTACTATGCTCGATTCGTTGGCTTTTGAGAAATAGCCAATTAGCTGGCTTTGGTCTGCTGGGTTGTAGGCGGGTTGCAGTTCGCCTTTGATTTCTTTGCCGTTAATAATAGGGTGAGAAAGTAATTCACTGGTGTCGTTTACTGTGTTGAGTAAGGCCGCTGATTCTAAGGGTGAATCTAAATCGATACCCACCGCATTTTTGCGATTCTCGCCGACCACAGAAAACATTTCGTCGGGGATGGCGATTTTTTTATGTTGGTAAGGGAATGAGCTAGTGACCTGTTCTCTGGTGTCTTCTAGCAATTCTTCTACCGGGGTTTGATGGTCCAAAAAGCGATTTACAAAGGAGCTATTGGCACCATTTTCAAGTAGCCGGCGAACCAGGTAGGGGAGCAGATCTTTATGGTTGCCAATAGGGGCATAGACTCTCACGGCCAATGGTCGCTTGGTATTTGTGTTTTTAAGCTGGGCGTACAGAATATGTCCCATGCCATGAAGGCGTTGGAACTCAAATTCACGCTCACCGGCGATTTCTAAAATCATGGTGGCGGTGTAGGCGTTGTGCGTTGCAAACTGTGGATAAATATCTTCTTGGGCATCGAGCAGAATGCCGGCGCAATGTTGGTAGCAGAGATCGGTGTTGGCTTTGCGGGTAAACACGGGATAGCCTTCTAGGCCTAGTTCCTGAGCATGTTTAATTTCGGCATCCCAGTAGGCACCTTTTACTAGTCGAATCATAAGACGGCGGTTGGTTTCTTTAGCAAGGCCGATGAGCCATTTGGCCGTGTCTGGTGCGCGCTTTTGGTAGGCTTGCAGAACAAACCCCAGGCCTTGCCAGCCTTCTAGGTCGGGATCTTTTGCTAAGGCTTCAAAAATATCTAGGGAGATATCGAGGCGGTAGGCTTCTTCGGCATCAATGGATAAACCGATATTATATTTTTTGGCTTGCAGGCACAGCTGCTTGATACGGGGCAGTAATTCTTCCATCACCGCCTGATGCTGGGCAGAATAATAGCGAGGATGAATGGCGCTAAGCTTAACGGAAATGCCATTGGCGCTGTAGACCGATGGGGTAGTTTTCCCTTGGCTGTTTTGGCTCGCGCTATTTTGGTTTACGCTCTTTTGGCTTGCGCTCTTGTGGCGTGCGCTATTCTCATGCAGAAGAACCTTGCCGATTTCATCAATCGCAGCGCCATAGGCTATTAGGTAGTCGGCGGCATCGGCTTCGTTGCGGGCGCCTTCACCGAGCATATCGAAGGAGAATCTCGTCTCTGCATCATTGTTTTTTGCGCCGCGCTTGAGTCCTTCGGCGATGTTGCGGCCCAGTACATATTGGCCGCCCATTATTTTCATCGCCTGCATAACGGCGGCACGAATAACGGGTTCACCTAGGGTGGCGGTAAGGCGCCTTACCCAGTGGTCGGTGTCCTGAGTAATTTCTCTATCGAGGCTTACCAGCTGACCTGTGAGCATAAGTCCCCAGGTCGAGGCGTTTACAAATAGAGATTCAGATTTACCTCTGTGTAGATTCCAATTGCCTGCCTGAATTTTTTCGGCGATTAGACGATCGGCGGTGAGGGCATCGGGCACGCGAAGTAAGGCTTCAGCCAAACACATAAGCGCCACACCTTCGGCATTGGACAGACCAAATTCGAGCAAGAAAGCGTCCAGCGTACCACTGCTGTTTTTATCGGCACGACAGTTGATTACCAGCTGTCTGGAATCCTGCAATATCCTGTCTCGAGCTTTGGTCGAAAGGGGGTTGGCGTGGAGAATCTGGGTAACAGCCTGATGCTCATCCTGGTGCGTTGCCTGACGGATTTTATGGCGTAGAGGAGTTTGGTTCATGAGTTTCTGCCTAAAAATTTGATCACTCGAATATATGGCATTGTCAGGTATTTATATTGGGATATGTCTCCATTGTTTAGCTATCGGCAGGGTTTAATTCTGCAAAATACGAATTAATAGATTATTATGCTGTTCTAATGTTTTTAGATTGAAGGGTAAAGCCATGAAGACGGTATTAGATTTAGATCGCACAGACCGCAGGATTTTAAATAGTCTGCAAAAGAATGGCCGACTTGCTAACGTGGATCTGGCTCGCGAGGTTAACTTGACGCCAACGCCATGCTTGGAGCGCGTTAAACGGTTAGAGAAAGAGGGCTTTATTACCCAGTATGTGGCGTTACTTGATCCGGTAAAGGCCAATGCCGCTCTCTGTGCCTATATCGAGGTTCAGCTAACCAACACCAGCACTGAGACGGTTCGTGTTTTTAATAAGCATATGTTGGCGTTGCCAGAGGTGCAGGAATGCCAGCTAGTGGCGGGTGGGTTTGATTATTTGATTAAAATTCGCGTGGCGGATATGCAGCACTACCAGCGTTTTCTGGGAGAGAAGCTATCTAGTATTGAGAGTATTAGTCAGACCCATACTTATGTGGTGATTGAGGATGTTAAGTCGATCACCGCGCTTAGCATTAATGTTTAGTTTGAATAGCTAGCAAGTAGCAGCTTGCAGGTAATTCGGCACCTAACACCGGCAACTAGCACCGGCACGTAATAGCGAGCCCTTAGGAATAAACTCTAGGCACTCTAGCTGGCATGCGCGTTAGCAGCTCATAACCGATAGTGCCGCAGGCGCTGGCGATTTCATTAACAGGCAACTCAGGCCCCCAGAGCACGGTTTTATCACCTATGGCGACCTGAGGTAGATCTGTTACATCCACAGTAATCATATCCATGGACACTCGCCCTACTAACGGGCAGCGCACGCCATTGATGAGTACAGGCGTGCCGTTGGGTGCGGACCTTGGGTAACCATCGCCATAGCCTACAGTGACAGTCGCAATGGTAGAGTCGCGCTGGGCGGTCCAGTTGGCGGTATAGCCGACAGATTCTCCGGCGCTAATGTTGCGCAGAGAAATAACTGCAGATTCAAAACTCATCACTGCCTGTAGCTGGTCAGCATTTTCTTGGGGCTGGACGAAAGGGCTGCTGCCATACAGCATAAACCCGGGTCGCTGCCAGTCTCTGTGGGCCTGTGGCCAGGCAAGAATTGCGGCGGAATTGGCCAGGCTGGTAGAAAGTGTGTTGTTGGTCTTGGGCAGGTGCAGATCAAAATTCTTGATTTGTTCTGAGGTGGCCTGGCTGTCAAGATCGTCTGCGCAGGCAAAATGACTGGTAATAACAATATCATCGCTAACATTGTGACTATTGCTTAGGGCATCGTAGGCGGCTTGAATTTCGTTGGGCTGAAAGCCTAGTCGATGCATGCCGGTATCCATGCCCAGCCAGACCTTAATTTTACGTGCCAGCGTGGCACTAATAATTGCTTCAACCTGAGGCTGGTTTTCGACCATCAGCCAGAAGTTATTTTGAGCTGCGAGAGACACTTCATCACTGCTAAATATACCTTCCAGCAGCAGTATCGGCTGGGTAATGCCGTTGTCCCGCAGATCAATCGCTTCTTCAATACTGGCGACACCAAAGGCAGGCGCAATGGGTGCCAGCGCTCTGGCTACTTCAACTGCGCCATGACCATAGGCATTGGCTTTCACCATGGGAATGGTGCTTGAGTGGGGTGCCAATGACTGCGCCAGCTCAAAGTTATGGCGCAGTGCCTGGAGGTCGATAATCGCTTTGGTCGGTCTGGACATGCTTTTGTTACCTAATCAATGGCGCTAGTAGTCAAACTTACTAGCTGTGTATAGAGCTTGCGCGGCCAGCCAAACATCACCCACTTCGCCGTTGCCAACGGGCACATCATCGACGGCTATTACTGGGGCAATCTCTTTGGAGGAACTGGTAATCCAAACTTCGTCGGCACTGGTGACTTCGTCCCTGGTGACTATGCGCTCTTCGACGGGAATGGAGCCGTCTTTGCGCAACACATCTAGCACTATATCTCTGGTGATGCCGGGCAGTAATTGATTGTCTAATGGCGGGGTGATCACGGTGCCATTCTTAACAATAAATACATTACAGGCGCTGGCTTCGGTAAGCTCATTGTTGGCGTTAAATAATATTGTTTCGCCATGACCTTTTTCGTAGCCCTGTTGAAAATGTAGAACATTTCCCAGTAGCGCGGTAGATTTAATATGGCAGCGCTCCCAGCGTAAATCTCTGGCAGTCGATACCTTATAGCTGCGGGCCAAGGCTTTTTCGGCGATAGGGGGCGGGGCTATATCAAAGGCAAACGCAAATACGGTAGGGGCAATGTTTTCAGGAAACCCATGAAATCGTTTGGTGTCTGCACCGCGGCTAACATGGAGATAAATACCTAGGTTGCCGGCACCATTGTCGGTGATAAGACGATTACACAGATCAGCCCAGTCGGTTTCTGACCAGTCAAGATTGATGCCGACAGCGGCCAGACCACTTTTCATTCGTGCTATATGGGGTGCAAAGCCAACCATGCTTCCTGCATAGGAGGGCACCACTTCGTAGATGCCGTCGCCAAATAGAAATCCTCTATCCAGAGGGGATATTCTGGCTTCTTCCAATGGCAAATAGGTGCCGTCTAAATATGCAATGCTCATGATGCTGCCTTTATTATTTTTAAAAAATGGTATCAGTGGGGTGCTTTATACGCAAAGCGAATTAGCCTGATAACTCTTTCTTTTTGACTGGTTTGCAGAAGAATCTATCTCTTGAGGTTTTTATTTCGAAAGAATGTCCCGCTGCTAGTGTTTATTGATGATTTTTCTTAGGTTTTGGATAAGTTCTTCACTAATATCTGCGTGCAGCCCATCTTCAGTTAAGGTGTTTTCTCTGGTCACGCCATCGACGCTGCCGCGGTCGGAAAGATACTGTAATACCGCCAAATTATCCCAACCCTCGAGCATATCTGTCTCTGAAATTACTGATAGCATGGTCAGCAATCCATGGGCTGCCCAGTTGGAAACATCTGCAATTAATAGTTCGTCGCAGCAGGTGGCCGAGGGGATTATATTCAGGCCGGTAAGGGTGTCAGCTACATTGCCCATGCCGATCTCATTGCCTCCATCACCTATGCCAATGGTAGGGCAGTTGGCGAGGGTTAGAAAATAATCAAAGCTGGCACAGCGTTCACTAATATTTTCGCCGCGCATATTGTAGTAATGGCCATCGGCTGCCATACCCGGTCGCTCAATGGAAATAACTAAAGAGGGCTGGTATCTGTCGATAACGAGCTGAGCTTCTTGAGCGCTGGTTGCGGGCTCACCGACAGTAATTTTATGTACGCGATAATCGCTACTAATGGCGTCTGCTAAAGGTGCGCCGCACACTAATACAGGCGTGGCCCCCAAAGCTTCAACGGCACGATACAGTGCAATGGCTCCGACTGGGCCGTCGGTTTCGTAGGTGTTGATGACAGGGAAACCGGTGCCAATTAATACATGACCGCTGATGTTTTGCAGCATTTTTGCGGCGCGATAATAGTAGCCAGGGCTCAGTGCTGCTTGTAGGGTTTTCATGCCCCGGGGGTTTCTGGCGGTGAGCACATCTTCGATCTGCTGGCTGATGTGCAGATGGTTCATGGCTTGGTGCTCTTTGCTATAGTTTTTAGGCGGCTCTCAAGAGCAGTATTAAGAAATTGGTGGTGATCCAGTGCCAGTAAATTATGCGCCTGCTCTACACTGATAGCTTCAAAGCGCACTGTGCCGCCGGGCATAAGCTGCGCCAGTTTACCAATATCCAGTGATAAAACTGATCCCAGTTTAGGGTAGCCACCGATCGTTTGGCGGTCGTTGAGCAGCACGATGGGCTGACCATCGGCGGGCACCTGAATGGCACCAAGGCATATTCCTTCGGAGAGAATACCCTCTATGGATGGCGTAATCTTAGATCCCTTCAGGCGATAGCCCATGCGATCACTGCTCTCGGTCACGGCGTATTGAGAGGTAAAAAACACCTGTTTTTGCAGATTGCTAAAGGCCTCTTGCTGGTATCCCAGTACCACCCTTAATAGGGCACTGTTATTGCCATAATCTGGCACTAGATGTTTGGGCACGGCCTGACTGTCCCGATGATCCTTTACGGTTTCGCAGGGCAGCAGCTGTCCGGTTTGCAATGCGGTGCCATCTTGAGTCAGTCCACCCAGAGCTTCGCGAGGTACCGTAGAGGCGCTATTGAAAATGGGTTCAAACTGAAAACCACCCGCAACGGCAAAATAGCCACGACTGCCCGCGGTGGCAAAACCCAGTTCAATCCGGTCGCCGGGGTTTATGGCATGGCTGTGCCACAGTGCAGCTGGTTTTTTGTTAATAGTTAAAGGAATGTCTGCGCCGGTGAGGGCGATTTGGGTTGTGGTTGTCGACTCCAATACCAGTCCGCCGATGGTCACTTCAATAGCAGTGGCTTCTAGGGCATTGCCACAGAGCCGGTTGGCCCAGCGAAAAGCATTGCTATCCAGTGGCCCTCCGGTGGTAAGGCCAACGGCGTGCTGACCAAAGCGTCCGCTGTCTTGGGGAAGGCTGAATATGCCGGGCTGAATAACCTTTAAACCGCTCACAGTTGGCCACCTAACTCTAAAAAGGTTTGCTTGTCTATGGCTTCAAAGCGCACGCGATCCCCAACTTGAACTGGCATTGTTGGGTTGGCGTTAGGATCAAACATTCGTTGTGGACAGAGACCAATGAGGTTCCAGCCGCCTGGGGACTGTGCCGGGTAAACGGCAGTCTGTCGGTCGGCAATGGCAACGGCGCCGCGGGGTACTTTTTGTCTTGGGGTGGCCAGTCGGGGTGCTGCGATACGGGGATCAACTTCACCAAGATAGGCAAACCCTGGGGCAAAGCCAATGGCATAAACGCGGTATTCGGTCTGCTGATGGATGGCAATTACCTGTTCGGTGGTCAGTCCTGCGCCATCGGCTAGGGTCTGTAAATCTGGCCCTGACTCGGTGCTGTAATAAACTGGTAGGCTCACCAATGAACCCTGCGTCTGTGCTTTATTACTTTCATTGTTTTCATCATAGGTCAGATTGCTAAGCGCCCGGCGAATCGATTGACGCACGGCGTTGTGGTCGGTTTGCAGCGGATTGTAAATAACCAGTAGGGACGCATAGGAGGGGATTAGGTCGATCAAAACCTGGCTCAGAGACTCCCGCAGCTGCTGAGCAGTTTGGGCAACCTGTGAGGCAATGGCCGCATCTGGCTTGTCACCAAAATACACAATAAGAGAGTTCTCTCCAGCAATGGAGATAGTCTGTTGCGGGCTGCTCATAAATTAATTATTTGGCGGATTTCTTCGATAGCATTTACGCCATCGATATTATCGCCATGGACGCAGAGCGAATCGGCTTGCAGTTCTAATCGATGACCGCTAATAGTGGTAACACTGCCATCATTTTTCAGCTGGGTTACCTGAGCGAGCATCTTTTCTTTACTGTGCACGGCGCCTTCTTTACTTCTTGAAAGCAGGGCGCCGTTGTCGTCATAACAGCGGTCGGCAAAGGCTTCAAACATCAGCTCCAGACCAAACATTTTAGCTTCTTCTCGATGTATTTCTGCATCTGGTGTGGCCTGTAACATAAAGGCTAGAGATAGATGTGATTCGGCAATGGCCTGCATCACGGCACTGCGAATATGGCCGTTGGCCATCATATCGTTGTACAGCGCGCCATGGGGTTTAACATAGGTAATGGGCATATTAATATTGTTTGCCATGCCAGCCAGTGCGGCAATTTGATATTCCACGATGGCGATAATTTCTACCGGGGGCAGGTTCATCGAGCGACGGCCAAAGCCGGCGAGATCTGGATAGCTAGGATGGGCACCTACAACGACATTGTGGCGCTTGGCAGAGAGTAGGGTTTTTTTCATCACGATGGGGTCACCGGCATGGAAACCGCAGGCGATATTGGCCTGATCAATAAATGGCATTACCTGATCATCGAGACCCATTTTCCAGGCACCGAAACTTTCGCCGAGATCGCAGTTTAAGAGTAATGGCATGTTGTTTCCTTGGTCATTGTTGTGATTCTCATATTTTTCTCTGTCATTCTAAGTTAGATCCCCGTCATCATGGGCTAAACCTCCGTCCTCCCGAAAGAGCACTCCCAATTGTCATCCCGACAGAGCACTCCCAATTGTCATCCCGAGAGAGCGTTAGCGACGAGGGATCTCTATGCCGGTTCCTGAGATCTCTCACTGCGTTCGAGATGACAGTAGTGTTGGCATCCGGCCCCCGCACTCTTCACTGTCATCCCGACAGAGCACTCCCAATTGTCA
>Ga0307998_1000717_pt1 | contig 18546 bp, 12 predicted proteins | sample Davwhametageno37_FD_203147 | JGI IMG/M metagenome (GOLD analysis project Ga0307998, IMG submission 203147) | Marine microbial communities from Davis Island wharf, Antarctic Ocean - #37 | ecosystem: Environmental > Aquatic > Marine > Unclassified | place: Antarctic Ocean: Davis Island wharf... | reverse complement strand
TCAGGGTTGAGTTGATCAATATTTTTCCAGTATGTTTTGTTTGAAGCCATAAGCCTTTCTTGATCGCCTTTTAATAGTGACATTTACCACATTCTAAGCCACCCATTTGAGCAACTGTTAATTTTTCTACTCCATATTTTTTGGAAAGTGCTTCATGAATTTTAGTATAATATTCATTGTTTTCAACCTTCACATTTGTTTCTCTATGGCAGTTAATACACCATCCCATGGTCAAAGGAGAATATTGATACATGATTTCCATTTCTTCAACAGGACCATGACATTTTTGACATGCAATTTCTCCCACTTCAACATGTTGTGCATGGTTGAAGTAAACAAAATCAGGAAGATTATGAATTCTAACCCATTTAACCGGTTGAGTTTCTCCTGTATATTGCTGATTGGTTTCATCCCAACCCACAGCAGTGTATAATTTTTTTATTTCCTTAGTATAGAAATCTTTTGTGTACCCGTTCTCTAAATCTTCTTCGCCATTATATTCTGCAATATTTCTATGGCAGTTCATGCATACATTTAGAGAAGGAATTCCAGAATGTTTAGAAACACGTGCAGAGGAGTGACAATATTTGCACTCTATTTGATTTGCACCTGCATGAATTTTGTGTGAATAATGTATTGGCTGAACTGGCATATATCCCTGATCAACACCAACTTGCATTAAGAATCCATAAGCAAAATAAGCGCTGCTTAAAAGTAAAAGTATCACACTTAAAATAATCAAAAATTGATTTTGAATAAAGGCTTGCCAAAGTGGTGTTCTTTTTGGTTTTTGAGGTGGTGTTATATCAACTCCACTTGCAGCAGCTATGCGAATTAACGTACGTTGAACTAAGAAAAGCATGATTACTAAAACAACGAAAACCATGGCTAGGGCCACTAAAATTATTGAATTACTTATTTCACCTGAAGTTTGTCCTGAAACTACTGGAACTGTTGCAGTCATTGCAGGGGCAGGAGGAACATAATCTGTGTATGCAATAATATTATCTATGTCATCATTAGAAAACTGAGGAAACGAAGTCATTACAGAGCCATTATATTCTTCGTAGATGGCTACCGCTTGAGCATCTCCAGACTTTATCATTGCCGTACTGTTTTTAATCCAACTGTAAAGCCACTCTCTATCGTACTTAGAAGAAATACCTCTCAATGCAGGACCAACCGCGCGCTTATTTAGCTTATGACATGCTGCACAATTTGCATTAAAAAGTTTTTTTCCTGCTTGAACCGCGTCATCAGATTGAGCGCTTGCTGGCAAAGAGGTCAAAATACCAATTATTATAAGTGAGAAATATAAATAGGATTTCCAGTTTCTGTTAATTGTCATACGGACTGTAGTAGATGATATTTGTTCCAAATTTGTTTTCTAAATCCAGCACAAAAATAAGTCATAGACTTCGCTTTTTATAGGTTACAAATTAAGATTTTACCAATTTATAATGATTCTAAATAAGTAATTGATTTTGTTAAATAACTTTGGATGAAAATATTTTTTTGTTTTTTTGTATTATGAAAAAAATAGTGTACAAGTCCCTTTATTTATTGTGTTTTTTTGGAATTAGCAGTTTTATGATTGCACAAGAAGGTACCATTACTATTAAACAAAATCTGAAAATTGACAGTTTGTTAAACAAGAAAATAGAACTTGATCGCAAACGCTTCGCAAATGAGTATTTTACTTTACAGTTGTATTATGGAAGCCTTTCCCAAGCAAAAGAAATATTAGAAGTTGTACGTGAAAAATTTTCGGATATTCCAGCTGAAATAAACTATGATAATCCTAACTATAAGGTTCAAGCTGGAAGGTTTAAAAACAAAATCAATGGGTTAAAAACATTAGATACACTCAAACGAATTTTTCCTTCTGCATTTCTTTTAAAGAAAAAAACGCTTTAAAGCGTTTTTTTAACAGCTACTTCTTGGAAGCATTCTACTACGTCAGCAATTTGAATGTCGTTGTAGCTTTTGACCTGAAGTCCACAATCATAACCTTTAGCTACTTCTTTTGCATCGTCTTTAAAACGTTTTAAAGAAATTAGTGATCCCGAATGGATTACAACTCCTTCTCTAATAATACGAATTCCTGAGTTTCTGTAAATTTTTCCGTCAGTCACCATACAACCTGCAATAGTTCCAGTTTTAGAAATTTTGAACGTTTCACGAATTTCTGCTGTACCTGTAATTTCTTCACGCATTTCAGGTGAAAGCATGCCTTCCATCGCATCTTTAATATCATTAATTGCATCGTAGATAATAGAATACGAACGGATGTCTATTTCTTCTTTATCTGCAATCATTCGAGCATTTCCCATTGGGCGGACATTAAATCCAATTACAATAGCATCTGATGCAGATGCTAATAATACATCGGATTCAGTAATTGCACCCACTCCTTTGTGAATGATATTGACCTCAATTTCACCAGTTGAAAGTTTTTGTAAAGAGTCTGTAAGAGCCTCCACAGAACCATCTACATCTCCTTTCAAAATAATATTTAATTCTTTAAATTCTCCTAAAGCAATTCGCCTACCAATTTCATCTAAAGTGATGTGACGTTGTGTTCGGACACTTTGCTCACGGATTAGTTGAGTTCGCTTTGCCGCAATTTGTTTGGCTTCACGTTCGTCTTCTAAGACGTAAAACGTATCTCCAGCTTGGGGCGCACCATCAAGACCTAATACAGAAACAGGTGTTGCTGGTGGTGCCTCATCTAAGGTTACACCGCGTTCATTAAAAATAGCTTTTACTTTACCACTGTGTTTTCCAGCCAGCATGTAGTCTCCCATTTTTAGAGTACCGTTTTGAATTAAAACGGTTGAAACATAACCTCTCCCTTTATCTAAGAATGCTTCGACTACAGCACCTCTTGATTTTCGATTTGGATTAGCTTTTAATTCCAAAAGCTCTGCCTCTAATAGTACTTTTTCAAGGAGTTCTTTGACTCCCGTTCCTTTTAAGGCCGAAACATCTTGTGATTGAATTTTACCACCCCATTCTTCAACCATCAAATTCATTCCAGCTAAGGCTTCCTTAATTTTGTCAGGATTAGCATCTGGTTTATCAATTTTATTAATTGCAAAAATAATAGGGACAGCTGCTGCTTGTGCATGACTAATTGCTTCTTTGGTTTGTGGCATGATATTGTCATCTGCAGCTACTACAATAATTGCAATGTCTGTAACTTGTGCTCCACGGGCACGCATGGCAGTAAACGCCTCATGACCAGGGGTGTCTAAAAAAGTGATTTTTTGACCACTTTCTAACGAAACCCCATAAGCTCCTATGTGCTGTGTAATTCCTCCTGACTCGCCTGCAATTACATTTTCATTTCTTATATGGTCTAATAAAGATGTTTTCCCATGATCAACATGGCCCATTACAGTCACAATGGGTGCTCTTGGCAACAAGTCTTCTTCCTTATCAAAATCTTCTACTATATTTTCTTCTTGATCTGCTTTTTCAAACGATACTTCAAACCCAAATTCTTCTGCAACAATACTTAAGGTCTCTGCATCCAATCGTTGGTTCATTGTAACCATTATCCCAAGACTCATACAAGCAGAAATAATTTCAGTAGAAGTAATCTCCATCATAGTTGCAACTTCCCCTACAGTAATAAATTCTGTTACTTTTATAAGCTTGCTTTCGGCTTGCATTTGTGCAATTTCCTCATCAGATTTTTGACGGTGTTGCACTCGCTTATCACGACGGTATTTAGCTCCTTTGGACTTATTAGATTTTCCCTGAAGCTTTTCAAGAGTTTCTCGAATTTGCTTTTGTACTTCTGCTTCAGTTGGTTCTTCTTTTTTAACTGGCTCTTGACGAGGCCCGGCGCCTCTTCTATTATTTCGATTACCGTTATTATTATTGTTTCTGCTATTAGAAGTATTACTCGAAGGTTTTACGTCTTTGGTGATGCGCTTGCGTTTTCTTTTTCGTGCATCTTCTACTGTTTTTTCTTTTTTATTTACCTCATCCAGATTAATTACCACTCCCGTTTTCTTAGGCCCTGATAATTTCTGATACTTTGTTTTCAAGGTTTCACCTTCGTCCTCACTTATTGCTTCTGCAGCAATTGTGTTTTCAGCTACAGGTGTTGCGGATGGATCGGATGATGGCTCAACTTGATTCTCTTTAACAGCTGGCACTACTGAACCAACGAGACCTTCTTTGGCTACTTTCAGGGTCTTTTCTACAGGAGCTTTTGGAGTAACAGTCGATACTTTTTTAATTTTTTTTGGAGCAGAAGCCTCTACCTTTTGAATAGTCTTCTCTTCTTTCTTAGGTTCTTTTTTACTAGTATTGATGGAGTCAAGATCAATTTTTCCAAGACTTTTGGGTTTTTCAATATCTACAAGATTTGACTTAAGCTCTTCTCGTTTAGCAATTTGATCTAAACGATCTTGTTCTTTTTTCTCTTGAATTACACGTAAATCTTCTTTCTCTTTTCGTTTTTCCTCACTTATCTCGTGAGAAGCTACCTTTTTAGATTTATCTGTTTCGAATTCATCTAAGAGTGTCGTATATACTTCTTTCGTGATTTTTGTGGTTGGACGTGCTTCAACGTCAACCCCCTTTTGAGCTAAAAATTCGACAGCTCGGTCTAAGGATATATTTAATTCCCTTAAAACTTTATTTAGTCGAATACTCGGTTGGTCAGCCATATTTTAATTTCTATTTACAAAAATAAGAATTATTTCTGCAGTCTATTTTTCAAATTCTTCGTTAAGTATTCTTAGCACGTCTTTAACAGTCTCCTCTTCAAGGTCCGTTCTTTTTATTAAATCAGCAACATCTAACTCTAACACACTTTTTGCAGTGTCTAAACCTACTTTTTTAAATTCTTCAATCACCCATCCTTCTATTTCGTCGCTAAATTCTTTTAATTCAATATCCTCTTCAATACCTTCTCTAAAAACATCAATTTCATAGCCTGTAAGCTTACCAGCTAGTCGGATATTTGCTCCTCCTTTTCCAATGGCCTTAGAAACTTCCTCTGAATTTAAAAAAACCTCTACCCGTTTGGTTTCTTCATTGATTTTTAATGAATTCACTTTAGCAGGACTAAGCGCACGAGAAATAAAAAGTTGTATGTTGTTGGTATAATTAATTACATCAATATTTTCATTACCTAGTTCACGAACAATTCCATGAATTCTAGAGCCTTTCATCCCAACACAAGCACCAACTGGATCAATTCTGTCATCATAAGAATCAACGGCTACTTTTGCTTTTTCTCCAGGAATTCGTACTGCTTTTTTAATGGTAATTAAACCATCAAATACCTCTGGAATTTCTTGTTCAAATAATTTTTCAAGAAAAATAGGCGAGGTCCTTGAAAGAATAATTCTTGGCTTATTTCCACGCAATTCAACTAATTCAATAATTCCTCTTATGTTATCACCTTTTCTGAAAAAATCACTAGGAATTTGACGGTCTTTAGGTAGAATTATTTCATTACCATCGTCATCTAAAAGGATGATTTCTCTACTTCTAATATGGTGAACTTCTGCGGTATACAATTCTCCTTCACGATCTTTGAATTGCTTGAAAATAGTTGTACTGTCATGTTCAAATATTTTAGCTACAAGATTTTGTCTTAAATACTGAATCGCTCTTCTTCCTAAGTCAACAATTTTCACTTCTTCAGAAACGTCTTCTCCTACCTCAAAATCAGGCTCAATTAAACGTGCTTCTGAAAGCTCAATCTCTTGATTTGAATCTTCTACCATTCCATCTTTAACAACCACTCGGTTTCTCCAGATTTCTAAATCACCTTTGTCAGGATTTATAATAATGTCAAAGTTTTCATCTGACCCAAACTTGCGCTTTAAAGTGTTTTTAAAAACATCTTCAAGAATAACCATGAGTGTCACACGATCTATTAGTTTGTCGTCTTTAAATTCTGAAAAAGAATCAATTAAGGCTAGATTTTCCATATTCAACTATTTTCTTTTAAACTAGAACTTTCGCGTTAATGACCTCATCATACGAAAGTGTTTTATTTTTAATTACTGTTGTTTTTCCTTTGCCTATAGGCTTTGGTTCTCTTTGTTTCCACGTAAGAGTAATCTCCTTTTCATTTGCATCGCTAAGTGTACCTTCAATAGTTGGCTCACCTTCAAGTTCAATACGAAGTTTACGTCCTTTATTATTTACGTATTGTCTACTGTTTTGGAGTGGACTTCCCACTCCAGCCGAAGCCACTTCGAGTGAAAAATCATGCTCTTCACGATCAATATTGTGTTCAATAGCTCTACTTACGTTCATGCAGTCTTTTAAAGTTACCCCTTGATCGCCATCTAAGGTAATGTGAATGCTATTATCACTCCCTATTTTTAAATCAATAAGAAAGAGTGCTTTATCCTCTTCTAAGGCAGCTTGTAATAGAGTTTCAACTTGTGAACGAAAATTCATACCAAAAAAAAAAGGGACTAATAGTCTCCTCTTATTATATATTAGTTCAATAATTGTGCAAATATATACATTATTATATAAAAAACATCTCCCCCCTCTTTTTTTTAATGTTTTAAGATCCTTCTTATTACTTTTCCATATAAACCAAAGATTCTAAATTTAAGTTAATACTAGATTTTTTCTGTTAATAAAAGAGATGTTTTTAAATGAAGTTTATCAATTTAAAATTAACCTTTAAAAAAAATAGAAGTATGATTTACTACTTAAATATTACTTAATTTTGGAAAATTATGAAATTTAAAAAAAATGCTTCAGGCATTAAATTTTCCAAACATCTTGCTAAAGTACAAGCACCCTTTGAAAAGTTGTTTGAAATTTTCAAAGAACTCATTACTCATACTTCTGGAGATTTTGATGAGGCCATTGACTGGCTTAGAGAGTTGGATAAAGAATATCATCTTACAGATGAGGATTATAGTATTGATGATTTTATTAAAGATTTAAAGGAAAAAGCCTACATACAACCTTCATCAGGGAGTGGTGGAAAAGGAGATGGATTTACCCTTACTGCCAAAACTGAAAAATTACTAAGAGAGCATGCGTTAAATCAGATCTTTGGGCAACTCAAAAAAACAAGCTCTGGGAACCACAAAACAAATAAATCTGGACATGGACAAGACCATACCGGTGAGTTTAAGGCATACCAATTCGGAGATAGCCTAGATAGAATTGCCATTACAGAAAGCATCAAGAATGCTCAAATAAGATCAATGGGGAATGATTTTACTCTTCAAAATGAAGATCTTGTCATTGAAGATTCTTTTTATAAAACACAAATGAGTACAGTGCTGATGATTGATATTAGCCACAGCATGATTCTATATGGAGAAGATCGGATTACTCCAGCCAAAAAAGTTGCTATGGCACTAGCGGAATTAATTACCACACGTTACCCAAAAGATACTCTCGATATTTTAGTTTTCGGAAATGACGCTAGACCTATTGCTGTAAAAGATATTCCCTATTTAGAGGTAGGACCTTACCATACAAATACAGTTGCAGGACTTGAATTAGCAATGGATATGCTTAGAAGAAAAAAGAATACAAATAAGCAGATTTTCATGATTACCGATGGAAAACCAAGTTGTTTGAAAATGCCCGACGGAACTTATTATAAAAACAGTGTGGGCTTAGATGAAACTATTGTGGAAAAATGCTACACAATGGCACAGCGTGCAAAAAAATTACACATTCCTATCACCACTTTTATGATTGCTCAAGATCCTTATTTAAAGCAATTTGTGAGGGAATTTACAGAAGCAAATCAAGGAAAAGCATTTTTTACTGGCCTCAAAGGATTGGGAGAAATGATTTTTGAGGATTATGAAAAAAATAGAAAAAAGCGTTTAGAATAACCATCAATAATATTTATGACAAGAAAAAAAAATACTACCCTAGGTTCACTAAAAAAAAGTGGGTATACACCCTTAACCATTCAAGAGGAAATGGCGCACAACCTTCGTCAACATCTTAAAAGCGGAAAAAAAACTTTTGAAGGTTTAATTGGTTATGAAAATACCGTAATTCCCGATATTGAACGCGCTATTTTGTCAGGGCATAACATTAATTTACTTGGATTACGTGGACAGGCTAAAACACGTTTAGCAAGACAGATGACCCAATTATTAAACGAATGGGTTCCTGTTGTTGAAGGCTCTGAAATTAATGACGATCCACTAGATCCTATTAGCAATGAGGCAATAGAGATAATTGCAGCTCAGGGAGATGCTTCCCCTGTTAGTTGGCTGCATCGAGATGAACGTTTTTTTGAAAAATTAGCAACACCGGATGTAACAGTAGCAGATTTAATTGGTGATGTAGATCCTATTAAGGCATCAAATTTAAAGCTCTCCTATGCTGACGAACGCGTGATTCACTTCGGAATGATTCCAAGGGCACATAGATGTATTTTTGTTTTAAATGAACTGCCTGATTTACAGGCACGTATCCAAGTAGCCCTTTTCTCAATTCTACAAGAAAAGGAAATTCAAATTCGTGGATTCAAAGTGAGGCTCCCTATAACCCCACAATTAATTTTTACCGCCAATCCGGAAGACTATACTAATAGGGGAAGCATTGTAACACCTTTAAAAGACCGTATTGGATCTCAAATACTAACTCATTATCCTCATACCAGAGATATTGCTAAGGCAATTACTGCCCAAGAAGTTATTGTCAGTAAAGAGAAAAAAGCCACGATTCATATTCCCGAATTAGCGCGTGATATTTTGGAACAAATTGGTTTTGAAGCTCGAAAAAGTGAATTTGTAGACTCAAAAAGTGGGGTAAGTGCTCGTATGAGTATTACTGCAATGGAAAACCTTATCAGTACTGCAGAACGAAGATTACTGATAAGCGGAGATCAAAACACCAGTATTCGTCTTGTAGATTTTCTTGGAGTAATTCCAGCCATTAATGGAAAAATAGAGCTGGTTTACGAAGGGGAACAAGAAGGGGCTGAACAAATATCATATCATTTAATTTCAGAATCAATCAAAACAATTTTTCCGGATTATTTTCCTAAAATTGAAAAACTTGAAAAACAAGAAGAAGATGGACCCTATGATGAACTTTTAAGATGGTTTTTTAAAAATAATGAATTAATCCTTGAAGATTCTCTGGCTGAAAAAGAATACAGACAAACCATTGAACAGGTTAAGGGTATTGAGTCAATTATCGATACGCATCAAAAAGATTGCAGCATTGAAGATCGATACTTTATGATGGAATTTTTACTTTGGGGACTAGAGGCTAATAAAAAATTAAATAAGTATAGAACTCTGGAAGGGTTTCAGTTTAAAGATTCATTAGGCAGTTACATTCAGGGGATTTGATTTTCTAATTACTTAAGATCAAGAATACTTTTATATCAAAAAAAAGGGTGCCAAAACGATTGGTTTGGAACTCATAAGGGAAAACTATTAATTCCAAGAAATTATTATTACACTATAGATATTGGTAATAACAAATCACTAGAGGTGGTTAAACCACATCAAATAATTATTATAATGAAAAAACCTCCTAAAATAAGGAGGTTTTTTTTGCTATTGTTGGCCCACTAGGGCTCGAACCTAGACTCTTCGGTACCAAAAACCGACGTGTTGCCAGTTACACCATGGGCCAAAAGCGTGGCAAATTTACATGAAAGTTTTTTTAAGAACAACTTTTTAAGGTAATTTAAACTTTAATATGACTAATCAATCTATTTTTGATAATCAACAAAAAAAAATACTCGTGAAACAAGAAAAAACCATTCAGATTTTTATTACCGGAGGTACCTTTGACAAGAGTTATGATTACATAGAGGGCGCTTTATATTTCAAAGAAACACATTTACCGGAAATGTTAAAAAGAAGTAGGTGCCAACTTGATATTCAGATTGAAACGCTAATGATGATGGACAGCCTTGAAATGGGAGTCAAAGAAACTGATCAAATTATAGTGGCTTGCCAGAATAGTCCTTGTCAAAAAATTGTCATTACCCATGGTACCGACAAGATGGTAGCTACCGCAAAAGCATTAGCAAAGGCAAATTTAAAAAACAAAACCATCCTACTAACCGGGGCAATGATTCCCTATGCCTTTGGAGGTTCCTCTGATGGTTTTTTCAACTTAGGCTGTGCACTTTCATATGTTCAAACTCTGACTCAAGATGTATACATAACTATGCAAGGACAATCGTTTCTTTGGAACGAAGTTCAAAAAAATAGTCTCCTAGGGCGATTTGAAAAAATATGATTTTATGATACCCTCTTAAACAAATTGTAATGATTTTATATTGCTGCATTTATACTTACCTTCGTTTTCTAAATTTTGATCACAAAAATGACTAACAAAACATACCGTATTTGGAACCTTGGTTTAGGTTGGACTGTTTTTGCTATTGCCCTATTCACTTTTGGAAGTACCGTAGAACCCACAGCTAGTTTTTGGGATGCTGGAGAATATATTGCTACTTCTGCTAAGCTTCAAGTAGGTCACCCTCCGGGTGCTCCATTATTTCAAATGATTGGTGCCTTTTTTGCTCTTTTCGCAACTGGACCACAACAAATCGCACTAATGGTCAATTTCATGTCCGTTTTTTCAAGTGCTTTTACTATTCTTTTTTTATTTTGGACTTTAACCTTACTACTACAAAAGCTACCCTCATTCAAAACTCTAGATTCAGTTTCTGAGCGCATTGGATTTTTTGGAAGTGCAGCCGTTGGATCATTAGCATTTTGCTTTTCAGACAGTTTTTGGTTTAACGCGGTTGAAACTGAAGTTTATGCCATGGCCACCTTAATTTTATCGATATTATTTTGGATGGGTTTACGATGGGAGCAAGAAATGAATACTTCCCGGGGTGACCGCTGGCTTTTGATGATTGCTTTTGTAATAGGTCTTTCTTTTGGAGTTCACTTTATGGGCCTGCTTACTATTCCTGCATTGGGAATGATTTACTATTTTAAAAACTACAAAAAAGTTACAGTTAAAGGGTTTATATACGCCAATTTAATTGCCACTGCTATTTTGCTGTTTATTTTTAAATTATTGTTACCCCTCACGTTAGCATTTTTTGGAAAAGCAGAAGTATTTTTCGTGAATTCAATTGGCTTACCTTTTAATAGCGGAACTATTTTTGCTGCCCTTCTTTTTGTTTTCTTTTTCTATTATACCCTGCGTCTTACATATAAAAAAAATTGGGTAAACCTTAACACAGGAGTGCTTTCCGTTCTTTTTGTATTGCTTGGTTTTTCATCATGGATTATGATTCCAATTCGTGCCAATGCAAATACAGTAATTAATGAAAATTCTCCTTCAGATGCAAGATTGCTTTTAGCTTATTATAACCTAGAACAATATCCGGAAACTAAATTATTTTATGGCCCAATGTTTTCTGACATCTATGCGGGTCAAGATCCTGAAGAGCCCTTTATAGACGACAAACCAAAATACGAGAGAGATTATACAACAGGTCGTTATAAAATTGTGAATTTTTGGGAAGATGCTCGCTACAATTCAAACAGTGCTCACAATGGTTTACTTCCTCGTTTGTGGAGTAGTGAACATGCTGGGAACTATATGAATTTTACTGAACCATTGGAATTTTCAATCAAATCATCCTACCGCTCCAATCCACAGCTTCAAAAACGAGTAAAAGATTTTAAAGAAGATATTGAAGAGGGTGCTGTTAATGGAGATCAATACCATGAATTTCTTAAAACCCTTAGTCCTTATCTAAATATTGAAAAACCAACGTTTTTTTCTAACCTGCGATTTTTCTTTGAGTACCAATTAGTATATATGTACGGGCGCTACTTCATGTGGAATTTTACTGGTCGTCAAAATGACATCCAAGGAGAATACAATGTGTTAAATGGAAACTGGCTTAGTGGGATTCCTTTTGTTGATGAATTACGTTTAGGAAATCAAGCGGAGCTTAATGATGATGCACTTTCTAATAAAGCAAGAAATACATATTTTTTCCTTCCATTAATATTAGGACTTATTGGATTATACTTTTTATATGAGCAGGATCCAAAGCGGTTTTGGGTGTTAATGCTTTTTTTCTTGTTTACAGGCATTGCACTTAAGGTCTACTTAAACGAACGCCCTTTTGAACCTAGGGAACGAGATTATGCATTAGTTGGCTCATTTTACGTATTTGCTATTTGGATTGGCCTTGGCTGTATGGCCTTGATTCATAAGGCTAAACAATTCTTAAAGTCGAAGGCTTTACAGCCTTCCATTGTGATCCTCTGTTTATTGAGTGTACCCGTACTTATGGGGTACCAAAACTGGGATGATCATGACCGCTCCGATAGATATACTGCACAATCTATGGCGCGATCGTACTTACAGTCTATTCAAAAAGACACAGGAGCCATGATATTTACTATTGGTGATAATGATACTTTTGCCCTTTGGTATGCCCAAGATATTGAAGAATATCGTACCGATGTAAGAACTATTAATTCAAGCCTTTTAGGCACTGACTGGTATATTGATCAAATGAAGCGTAAAACTTATGAAAGTGAGCCAATTCCTTCACAAATGACTCATGACTTGTATGCCTATGGAGTTAGAGATGTAATTCGCTACCAACCTGATGAACGTCTCGATTCTATACGATGGGATATTAAGGATTTTATGAATTGGGTGGCAAGTGATGACCCACGAACTAAAATCAAGGATTTATTATTAAAAACCGGAAGAGATGTAAACCAGCTTCCTGAAAGTCAACGCGAAGGAATTTATTATCCTAATCGAAAAATTCGAATACCTGTAAATAAAGAAAATGTATTAAAAAGTGGAATCGTTAGCCAAAAAGATTCAGACAAAATAGTGCCCTATATCGATATTGATTTACCGGAAAGTGCGATTCTTAAAAATCAAATGATGATGCTAGATATTGTCGCCAATAATGATTGGAAACGTCCTATTTATTTTACAGGAGGCAGTTTTTCTGACTCTGAATATTTATGGATGAAAAAGTACTTACAACTAGAAGGACTCGTATATAAATTAGTCCCTATAAAAACAGACACAGGAAAAGACAATCCTTACCTAATGGGAAGGATTGACACCGATTTAATGTATGATATTGTAATGCAATGGAATTGGGGAAATTCTGAAAGCCCATTTATTTATCATGATCCAGAAACAAGAAAAAATAGCATTTCATTCAGAAGTAATATGGCGCGTCTTTCAGAGAAGCTGATTGATGAAGGAAAAGCAGGAAAAGCACTTGACATTATTGATTTAGCTCTTGAAAAAATGCCGCTTAATTATTTTGGATATTATAGCTTAATGGTTCCTTTTGTTGATGGATATTACAGTCTTAATGAAAATAATAAAGCACAGGCGCTTTCCAAAGCTATTGCATATAAATATAGAGATCGCTTAGAGTATTTTAGCTCTTTAGATGCAGATTTACAGTACTCCCTTGGTGAAGAAATTATTACTGAAATTGAACGTTATCGTGCTTTGGTAGAAGCAGATTTAAAACATGCTGAAAAGGCAAATCTTACCTCAACATTAAATCAATTCATTCAAGCTTCAGATCCTTTTAAATATTTATATGGTGACTATGAATACAATACGAGTCTTATCGATTTTGTAGAAGGATATTTTATTGCAGATGATACAGAAATGGCAGAGTCGTTAAGCATGAAAATAGCATTAGAATTTTCAAAAAGACTTCAGTTATATAGCCAGTTTTCTGCTGAAAATCAACTTCAATTAATTAAGCGAATAAAAGATGAATTTTTAAACTACCAATACCTTTTACAGCAAACAAAGATTTACGGGAGTGATTCTTTTTATAAACAACAGGAAATAGAATATAATAAGAGTGTAGCATTATTCACAGAGATACTAGAAAGTAAAGTTTTGGAATAAATTTTATTTAAGCTACGTGATCTTGAATCAAGCTAATTAAAGTATTAGCATCTTGATCGCCACTCTGGCGCCAAACCATTTCACTATCTTTATAAATCATCAAAGTAGGTAAAATTTTTACACGTAAAGCCTCTGAAAGTTTGTGGTTTTTATCTACATCTATTTTTATTACTTTTCCTTTGTCACCAATTGCAGCAGCTACATCTTTTAAAATAGGATGTAGTTCCAATGCAACATCTTCTTGCCGGTAAAAAACCAACAAAATAGGTATTTTTTCATCTATTAGTTTACCAAATTTTGACATAATCGTATCGCATTATAAAACAAATGTATAAGAAAAAGGTTAAACCACTGTTTTAGCCTTCTTTAAAGTGATAGAGGTTACTTCTGGCCACATACCTACTCGCCCTGGATATGCAAGGTATCCAAAGCCTCTATTAACGTTTATTCGTTGTTCTGGCTGACCATAAATTCCTGCCCATTGTTTATAACGCCATTGTACAGGACTCCACTTTATCCAGCCTGGTATTTCGATACCAAACTGCATTCCATGGGTATGTCCACTTAATGTTAAATGAATATTAAAAGGGTGAGGTAGAACCTCTGCTTCCCAATGTGAAGGATCATGTGACATTAATATTTTAAAATCTTCAGGTGCAACACCTTTAAGTGCTTTGTTTAAATCACCTGCTTTTTTAAATCTTCCTGAACCCCAGTTCTCTACTCCTACAAGTGCAATACGTTGTCCATTTTTTTCAATAAATCGAGATTCATTTAATAGCAGATCCCATCCCATTCCTTTTTGAGCAGCATAGAGGTCTTCCATGTTTTTAATCTTAGCTGCTTTACTTTTCCATTGAGTATAGTCCCCATAATCGTGATTACCAAGAACAGAAAAGACTCCATTTGGAGCTTTAATTTCTCCGAAAATTTTTGTCCAGGGCAGCACCTCATCTGACCTATTATTAACTAGGTCACCAGTAAATAGAACAACATCTGCTTGTACTTTATTGACTAAATCAACTCCATGTTTTACTTTTTCAGGACTGTCAAAACTACCGCTGTGAATGTCGGAAATTTGAACGATTTTAAAACCATCAAAAGCTTCTGGCAAATCTTCATATTCCAGAACATATGAAAGTACTTTATAGTTATATCGACCACGGTACATTCCATATAGTAAGGAAGTAAATGGAATAGCTGCAATTCCTAGTGCTAATTGAGATAAAAACTTTCTTCGAGTAGGAAAAAAAGACGATTGCCCCGGCATTTTAAAAAAATAGGCGTAGATGGACTGTGGCACTCTAATAATGTCCTCCGCCATTAATAAAAGCGTAATGATTGCCTGAAATGTAAAAAGAGTAATAAATAAACCTATGGCATACATAAGCTTAGGCTCCATGTTAGCTGCACGTTCTAAGATAAGAGTATGCAGTAATAAATTCCCTACAATAATTGTAACGATTACTCCATAGAGTAACCAAAACCATCGGTTAGACGTTACTGTTTTAATTCCCTGAAAAGCATACCACTGAAGAATACAGAAAATTAAGATTGTAATAACCCATCTCATAGTTCTTTTTTTTTTCAAAGGTAGTGAGTTCGTATTTATAAAGTAATAGGATTTAACCGCCAATATCTTGTGCCATCCTTAAAGCTTTTCCATCAGAAAGACTCGCTACATAACAGGTCGCATTTAAAAGGGTTTCATACAAGGTATTTCCTTGGATAGATGTTCCCTCATCAACTAAAGAAAGAATCAATTTATCATGAGAATTTGGAATTCTCTTAAACATTCTAACAGCTGCATTGGTATAATGCTCTAATAAGATTGAAATTGCTCGGTGACCAACTACTTCTTTTTGAACAACTTCTCGTGATTGGTAAATATTTTTAATACTTAGGTTTATAATATCTTCAATTTGAGCCTTGTATTTACTTTTATCCAAAAGTGAAACCTCAAAGGTTCCTTTTAAAATAGATGCTTCATTTTCAATAAAAATATGGATGGCATCTTGAATTAAACTATTAATTGCAAGCGCTCTAAGATAACTTAACCGCTGTGGCTTGTATACCAATTGTGCGTACTTCTTTGTATCAATTTTATCTCTAACTAAATTGATTAAATATTCTAAGGCGAAATCTTCTGAAATCCAACCTAAGTTAATTCCATCTTCAAAATCTATAATAGTGTAGCATATATCATCTGCCGCTTCCACTAAATAAGTTAGCGGGTGGCGAATGGGTCCTTGCTCAACAGGTAATGCTAGTTCTTGAATGAGATCTTCAAAAAAAGGAGCTTGAGCTTGAAAAAAACCATACTTTTTATCAGCCACATGATCAGAAGGCTTTTTAGGTAGGCTACCTTTGGGATACTTTATAAAAGCGCCCAGCGTAGCATAGCTTAGTCTTAAACCTCCCGGTGTTCCTATTTGAGATTCTGTTAAAATTTTTAATCCATTTGCATTTCCCTCAAAGTCACATAAATCTTGATATTCTATAGGCGTTAAAGAATCTTTAAATGCCTTTCCAGAGCCAGAAGTAAAAAAATGCCCAATAGCTTTTTCTCCACTATGTCCAAAAGGAGGATTGCCTATGTCATGAGCCAATGCAGCAGCTGCAACTATAGCACCAAAATCATTTGGCTGATACCCCAAGGCAGCTTGTAAATGAGGATATTTTTCTAGAATAGCTTTTCCTGCAATACGTCCCAAACTTCTTCCTACTACTGAGACTTCTAGACTATGGGTTAAACGTGTATGAACAAAATCTGTTTTTGAAAAAGGAATGACTTGTGTTTTATCCTGCAAGCTTCGAAAAGCATTTGAAAATACAATCCTATCATAATCCACTTCAAATCCTAAACGCAGATCATCTTGTTCTATTCGTAAGCGTTTATTCTTGTCACCAAAGCGTTTTAATGATAATAATGATTCCCATTCCATCCTACAAATTTAGGATTCTTAAATCATATGTAAAGTAAACTTTAATAAAAATAAATAAGATAACATTTACTTAATAGTGAACTGAGCATAATTAACATTTAGATAAAATAATCTTGTGTAACTAAAAATACATTTGTGTTAATTATTATTAATACAATATATAAAAATGAAAAACCTGAAATTTTGCAAAAGGAATGTCGGTCGTCAATTTACTTTAGGATACTCTATTAAATTTTAAAGAAAACTAAATATCTCAATGATATAATTTACTATAACTGAAGAGTTTTCTTTCAGGTGTTTTTCTCTTAAAATAATAAATTACTTAATAACCTCAGTTAGACTTAAAATAATGTCTTCTAGTAGTGCCAAAAGTCTTTAATTATTTGACATAGGATCATATTGTTTTAGGTCAATTTTTAGCTTATTATCAAGCTAAAAAAAGGTATAGTTGAAAAGCTATCCTCTTGTTATAAATATTTTTAATACAGCAACTATGACATAAGATTTAATTTCTTTAAAAATAAATCTTATTTTTTGTAGCTATCATAATATTCTTCCATCAAATTCATGATACTATTAACTAAGTCTTTCGTTTCAAGTAAAATATTGAAATAAAGCGTGGTGTTTTTAGGGCTTGATTCTTCCGATCGTGTTCGCTCAATTTGAGTGTCAATTTTCACGGAAATAAGACCTAGTAACTCCTTCTTTTGAGCTATCACAAAAGAGATTCTCTCGAATTTTCTGCTATTAAAAATATCAATTATTTCTTTATACAGTAAATCCAACCGGTCTTCTATTTCCTTTAAATCTTTGAATTGATTAAATTTCAACTTTTCATGCTGATTATTTACATGTTTGTAACTCTTCTTAGAAATAAACTCTAAAGATTGTGCTATATCAGTTAGATAAGCTAATATTATAATATAAAAATTACTTCCTCGGACACTAGTTTCATCTAAATTTTTAATCAAAAAGAAAATATTATCTCTAAGATCCTCTATCTCACCATCTAACTTCGCTACCCCTTTTTTACTCTTTTTTAATAGGTCTGAGTTTTGAGTAGAAAGTCCCTCTAAAAAGTTGGCATAAATTTTACTAGCTCTTGAAATTACAGCAATAATATTTTCAGCACTTTCTGAAATAATGCCTTGAACAGTGCTACTTTCATATTTTTTAAGTTGATTGGAATCTATTTTTACATCCTTATTTTTATGTTTAACAAAGTTTCTTAGAAGTAAAAGAATTGTTAAAAGCAAAAGAATTGGGATCATAGTTACTTTATCCCATCGAATTAGAAAGACAACCACCCCTGAAGCAAAAAAAGCTCCTAAAGCTGTTAAAAACCAGCCTCCTATAACACTTACAACACCTGCAACACGATACACAGCACTTTCCCTACCCCAGGCTCTGTCTGCAAGCGAGGTTCCCATTGCCACCATAAAGGTTACATATGTAGTTGATAAAGGTAATTTCATAGCAGTTGCTATCGAAATTAAAATACCAGCAACCATTAAGTTAACAGATGCTCTAATCATATCAAAAGCTGGGGCGTCTACACTTTGATCTTTAGAAAGCATAAATGCATTATTTCGCTCATAACTTTTCTCGATTCTATCATGAAAAGATTTTGGCAATACTGCACTTAGTGTGGATGAAAGGCCAAAAAATAAATTCACAAGTGTTCTAGAAAAAATATTGGGTTTAAATTTTTCATGAGTAT